>ERZ824600.2331-NODE-2331-length-20583-cov-11.648675_pt1 | contig 20583 bp, 18 predicted proteins | sample MGYA00519933_ERZ824600 | MGnify/ENA primary metagenome ERZ824600 (study PRJEB31778, sample SAMEA3449178) | human gut metagenome | biome: human gut; feature: human-associated habitat; material: faeces | place: United Kingdom | collected 2010/2012 ... | reverse complement strand
GAGCGCCACCTTGCCAAGGTGGAGGTAGCGAGTTCGAGCCTCGTCGGCCGCTCCAGACAAACAAGCCACTGCAAAGCATGATTCGTCGTGTGATGCAGCGGCTTTTTTGTACGTTGAAAGCTTTTTTGGAATTGGAAAAGGAGGGAAAAACGCAGTGATATTCGGCAAGTACATCAACCGGTATTACCTCAAGCATGCTCCCGTACTGCTGCTGGGCCTTGCCGCCCTGCTGACGGTGGATTACATCCAGCTTTTGATCCCACAGCTCTACCGGCTGGTTATCAACGGTGTGAACCTTGGCCAGGTGGTGGTGAACGGTGAGACGCTGCTCTTTACCAAAGAGGTGCTGCTGCAGCACATCTGCCTGCCCATGATCTGGATCGTGGTGCTGATGGTCATTGGGCGCTTTTTGTGGCGCATCTGTTTCTTCGGCTCGGCGGTGCGGGTCGCGGCAGACCTGCGGGAGCGGATGTTCGACCACAGCCGCAGGCTGTCCCAGCAGTACTATCAGGTGAACAAGGTCGGCAACCTGATGAGCCTGTACACCAACGACCTGGACACCATTCAGGAGTGCTTTGGTGACGGCGTGCTGATGTTCTTCGACGCGCTGACCTTGGGTCTGCTGGCTCTTTATAAGATGTGGACCATGGACGTGCGGCTGACCCTGCTGGCCCTGATCCCGGCGCTTATCATGTTTGCCATCGGCACCCAGATGAGCAAGGTGATGACCCGGCGCTGGGAGGAGCGGCAGGAGGCCTTCTCCGGCCTTTCTGATTTCGCGCAGGAGAACTTTTCCGGCATTGCGGTCATCAAGGCCTTTGTCAAGGAATACAAGGAACTGCAGGCTTTCCGGAAGCTGAACAAGGAAAACGAGGAGATCAACGTGACCTACACGAAGATCGCCACCCTGCTGGAGGTGCTGGTGACCCTGTTCGTGGAGTCCGTGGTCTGCATCATTCTGGGTTACGGCGGTTATCTGGTCTATCAGGGCCGGTTCAACGCCGGCCAGCTGGTGGAGTACATCGGCTACTTTGAGGCCATCGTCTGGCCCATCATGGCTGTGTCCATGCTGATCGAAAAGACCAGCCGCGGCAAGGCCTCCCTGAACCGCATCACTGAGCTGCTGGATGCCCCCATCGACGTGGCCGACCGCCCCGGCGTGGCCGACCTGACCGACCCCAAAGGCGGCATCGAGTTCCGCCACCTGAACTTCCGCTACCCGGACGGCGAGTACGATGTGCTGCGGGATATCTCCTTTACCATTGCGCCCGGCGAGAGCGTGGGCATCGTGGGCAAGACCGGTGCGGGCAAGACCGCCCTGGTGGACCTGCTGCTGCGTACCTATAATGTGCCGGACGGAACCCTGTTTGTGGACGGCAGAGATGTGAACAGCCTTTCCATCCACTCGGTGCGCAATGTCTGTGCCTACGTTCCGCAGGATAATTTCCTGTTCTCGGACACCATCGCCCACAACATTGCCTTTGGTGTGGACGATGCCACCCCGGAGGACATCGAGCGGGCGGCAAGCATGGCCGATGTGCGGGATAATATCGTGGATTTCAAGGACGGCTACGAGACCGTTCTGGGCGAGCGCGGCGTGACAGTGTCCGGCGGCCAGAAGCAGCGCATCTCCATTGCCCGCGCCCTGCTCAAGGACGCGCCCATCCTGATCCTGGATGACTCCGTCTCGGCGGTGGATACCAGCACCGAGAAGATCATCCTCGATAACCTCAAGAACAGCCGGGCAGGCAAGACCACCCTGCTCATTGCCCACCGCATTTCCACGGTGGAGCGGCTGGATAAGATCGTATTCCTCGAGGAGGGCCGGGTGGAAGCCGTCGGGCCCCACGATCAGCTGTATGCTTCCTGCCCGGAGTACCGCCGGATGGTCGATCTGCAGCGGCTGGAGGATGAGACGAAGGGAGGCGAAAACGCATGATGCATCTGAATCCGTTGGTTCTGGTGGGCGCTGTCATCGGCGTGATCACCGCCCTGCTGGTGGCAGCCTATGCCGCCGTCAAGGACAAAAAGACCGCCATGGGCTTTGAGCGCAACATGGAGGACGGCGAGATCATGCGCCGCCTTGCCCGCTATGCCCGGCCCTACCTGAGCAAATTCCTCATTGTGGGCGTGCTGATGCTCTTCTCCATTGCCTACGATATTATTTCACCCCTTATCGTGGGCCGCATCGAGGAGCTGGTGGCCGGGGAGTTTGAACTCCGCGCCCTCTTCCTGGGCGTGTCAGTGTATGCAGGCGTGCTGGTGTTCTCTATGGGCAGCACCTATCTGCAGGCGGTCATCCTGCAGCGGGTGGGCCAGCGCATCATCTCCGATTTGCGCGAGGATCTGTTCAGCCACATTGAATCTTTGGCACACGAGCAGCTCAACGAGATCCCCGTGGGCAAGCTGGTCACCCGAGTGACCAACGATACCAACGCCATCTCCATGATGTTCACCAACCTCTTGGTCCAGCTGACCAAGAACAGCTTTGTCATTCTGGGCATTCTGGTGGCCATGCTCTGCCTGAACTACGAGCTGACGTTGATGGTGCTCTGCTTTGTGCCCTTCATCGTGATCTTCACGGTCATCTTCCGCAAGTTCTCCCGCCGCGCCAACCGCAAGCTCAAGAACGCGACCACCGATATCAATACCTATCTGTCCGAAAACCTGTCCGGCATCAAGGTCACCCAGATCTTTGGCCGGGAGGACGAGAAGATGGAGGATTTCCGCCAAAAGAGCCAGAAGCTGGCCCGGGCCAATCAGGAGCAGATCTTCGTGTTCAGCGTGTTCCGTCCGCTGGTGTATATGCTCTATGTCAGCTCGATCCTGTGCCTGTTCTATCTGGGCGGCATGGGTCACCTGAACAACGTCAGCTTTCTGGGGCAGACCATTTCCAGCGGCACCATCGTCACCTTTTATATGTACATCTCCAAGTTCTTCACCCCCATCCAGAACCTGGCCGAGCAGTTCAACTGGCTGCAGTCGGCGCTGGCATCGGCAGAAAAGGTGTTCTCCATCATGGACATCCAGCCCAAGATGCAGGATGCCCCCGATGCCATTGAGCTGGACGAGGTGAAGGGCGAGATCGAGTTCCGGGACGTGTGGTTCAGCTACGTTCCCGGCGAGTGGGTGCTGCAGGGCGTTTCCTTCCATGTGGATGCCCGCCAGACGGTGGCCTTTGTGGGTTCCACCGGCTCCGGCAAGAGCACCATCCTCTCCCTGATCTGCCGGAACTACGAGTTCCAGAAGGGCCAGATCCTGATCGACGGCATCGACATCCGCAAGATCAAGATCTCCTCCCTGCGCAGGCACTTCGGCCAGATGCTGCAGGATGTGTTCCTGTTCTCGGGCACCATCCGCTCCAACATCGTTCTGCGGGAAGAGGGTATCCCCGACAGCGAGATCATGGAGGTCTGCCGCTACGTCAACGCCGACAAGTTCATCAACAAGCTGGACCACGGGCTGGACGAAGAGGTGCGTGAGCGCGGCAACAACTTCTCCGCCGGACAGCGGCAGCTGCTCAGCTTTGCCCGCACCATTATTCACAAGCCCAGCGTGATGATCCTGGACGAGGCTACCGCCAACATCGACACCGAGACGGAGCTGCTGATTCAGGATTCGCTGGAAAAGATGCGCACCGTGGGCACCATGCTCATAGTGGCCCACCGGCTGTCCACCATCCAGCATGCGGACAACATCATCGTGCTGTCCCACGGTAAAATTCTGGAGCAGGGCACCCACCAGCAGCTGCTGGCCCGGCATGGCCGCTACTACCAGCTGTACACCCTGCAATACCACAAGGCGCAGCTGAACGCAGCCGAATAAGCGCAGACAGAAAGGCCGCTGACCTGAGATGGGTCAGCGGCCTTTTCCGTCTGCACCGGGGGTGGAGTCGTCCTCTTCCGGATCGTCGAGGGAGCACAATTAACACTTGCAAAACAGGTGAATCGCTCGTATAATAAAATGTAGTAAAATAATAAAATAGAGAAATGGAAAGGAGGGGCCACAGGATGCAGGAAATTGATGCGCTCGGCTATGAAGAAGTGATGACCTTTCTGCGCAGTACACCGGCGAACCTCTTTTTCAAGGATACGGAATGCCGTTATCTTTTTATTTCGGACGTTAGGACTTTCTTCCCCTACGGAGAAGGGCAGGAAGAGGATGTGCTGGGCAAGACAGATCTGGAGATCTGGAGCAGCGAGGAACAGGCCCGCTTTTATTATGAGCAGGACCAGAAGGTGCTTGCCACCGGCAAGGGAACCAGCTTTATCACCGAGGTGCCCCGGAAGGATGGGACGGCATACTATCAGATCAAAAAGAACCCCGTTGTGCTGGAGGGAAAGATCATCGGCATCGTGGGGCTTATTGGTGATATCACGGAGCGGGTGCGGCTGGAAAAACAGGCCGAGAACTGGGCCATCCACGATGAACTGACCGGTCTGTATAACCGCAACTACCTGAAGGTAAAGGGCGCAGAGCAGCTGAAGGGAGCCGTCATGCCCGTCACGATCATTATGGGCGATTGTAACTACCTGAAGCGTGTGAATGATGCCTACGGCCACGAGTACGGCGACCTGCTGCTCAAGCGGGTGGGCCGGGTGATCCGGGAAAACCTGCCGCCGGAGAGCGTGGCCCTGCGGATGGGCGGCGATGAATTCCTCATTGCCTGCAGCCACTTCTCTGCAGAAGAGGCCGAACAGCTGATCGAGAGGCTGCACGGGGAGCTGGCCCGCCAGAGCGACGACCGCCTCAAGCTGGATGTTGCCTTTGGATACCACACCGTGACAGAAGGCCCCTTTGATTATATCGCAGTCTACCATGCTGCCGACCGAGATATGTACCGGAACAAGCGCAAAAACCGCTGAAAATGCGGATGAAAAAAGCCTCAGCCCGATCTCCAAGGGCTGAGGCTGTTTTGGTGATCTGTTACATCAGGGCGGTGAGCACCAGCGCGCAGAGAGGAAAAACGCTATCTGCGGCGGCTTACAGGATCACATTTTTGATGAGCAGGGAAACGCTGCCGTCCGGATCGTGGAGGAATTCCAGCTCGGAATCGGAGTTCAGCAGCTCGGTGGGAATCTTGACTTCGATGCCGTTGGCGGTGCGGATGCTCCGGCTCTCCATCCGGCGGATGCGGGCAGGGGTCACGGTGACAGGAGCAGCGGCCTCTTCCAGCACCTCGCTCTTTTCCACATAGTCATCAAAGGGCACAGCGGCCAGCGGGTATTCCTCGGCCAGCTGCTGGCGCACCTGCTCCACCGATACCTGATTGTCGTTGTCGGCAGCCTGGTTGGCAATGAGCATGGCTACCTGCGCGTCGGCATGGGGCTCATCCTCATAGGCATCCTTCACAGCCTGTGCGGCGGCCTCCTGAATGGCCTGCAGCTTCTTTTTCTCGGGCTCGGCCTGGGTATACTGGAACACAACAGAGGAGAGGTAGAACTCCTTATGGCCGTCGATGTCGTATTTCTTTTCCAGCAGGCGCATGGAGTAGTCTGTCAGGTTGACGAGCGCACCCTCCTCCACCTTGCCGCTCTGGGTGGGCAGGCAGGCCCGCTGCTGGATGATGGAGTTGACCGGGGCACCCTCCACGGTCTCGGTGTAGTGGGTGTAGCCGTTTTTATAGTTCAGCTTGAGGATGCCCAGCCAGGGCGCGCCGTCCCGGGTGAAATCCACCACGGCCAGGTCCGCCCCGGGGATGGTGGTGTGGGCGTGCATGTAATCGAACAGCACCCCCGCAATGCGGCAGGACAGATCAATGAAATCCTGATTGTGCTCCAGCTCGTTCCGGAAAGCCGAATCCGGCAGGGGGCGGCACTGGCGGATCTCATCGCTGGCCAGCAGCTTTTCGATATGATTCTGTAAGTAGGCGGTCTTTTCGGCAGTCAGCTCCATGCCGCCGCCGCTGAGCACCGGCGCGTCCAGCGTGGTGTCCAGCACATGCAAAATTGCCTGATGGATGATGATCTCCATGGGTCAAAACCTCATTTCCCGGGTGATTGTGATGTTCCTGCCCAGTATAGCACATCCGGAACAAAAAGGCGAGAGGGAGCGCAAAGGCTTGTCAACCGCCGCCTGAGATGCTACAATGGGGCTGACCAAACATCCGGACAAGCCGAAAGGGGAGTGTGTTATGGAATTTCGGGACAAGCCGATGCAGAACCTCATCCGCATCAAGGAAAAGGAGATCTGCAAAAATGTGCAGGAGCTGCTGCTGGACGGTGAGCAGATCGTGGGGGCTTACAAGACCGTGCGCGATCAGGCCGTGTTCACCACCCACCGCATTTTTATGGTGGATATGCAGGGGATGACCGGTACCCGGCAGGAGATCTTTGTGCTGCCCTACCGCAAGATCCTGCATTACGGCATCAAGACGGCAGGCTTCGGTGACCCGCTGCAGACCTCGGAGCTGACGGTCTGCTTTGCGGATGAGCACGAGGCAAAGTTCGGCTTCATCGGGCAGGATGAGCTGCTGGCGGTGGCACGGGCCATCAGCCGGTGCATCCTGTAACAGAACAAACGTAAAACGCCCGTTCCGGCTTCTGACCCCGGAGCGGGCGTTTTACATTGCTGTAATATGCGAAAAAAGGAGAATGTCGAAGGGTCAGCAGGCGGTGCGCTCTCTGCGGCCGGCCTCGAGCATGTAGTGCAGGAAGCCGGAGACATCAGCAGGGTCGGTGACAGAGATGTCAAAGCCCTTGGAGGGAGCGTCCATCATCTGGAACAGCTCGGTGGCGGCGTTGTCCTTTTTCAGGTCACAGGTCTCGCCATTGGCCAGGTGCAGGAGCACACTGCCGCGGCTGGCGGCTACCTGCTGCATGAAACGGTCTTTATCAAGATACTGGATGCGAAGCATAAAAATACCTCCCACAAAGAAATGTTTTATTCTGGAAGAGTCTCCCGGGCCAGGCTGCCCGTGGGGAACGCTTCTCGGGAACCGGATCAAGCCGCGCCGGGGGTTGTTTTCCGCCCCCTGCGGTGTTATACTGTGCTTGCTGGTTCTGATGAAATAATACCACGAAACCGGCACGATAGATAGAACAAAAACACCCGATTTGTACAACAAAATCGGCATTGACAAAAAATATTCAAAGTATTGCGGAAAGGAATTGTTCAATATGGCGTTTCAGACAAGCTGTGTCTCTGCTACCAATATCGTTACCGGGCTGACCTTTCAGCAGGATGTTGTGGCCGATGCTGAGGGGCGGGAAATGGTCCAGCATGGCAGCGCCCTGTTTCCCATTGCCTGCTATGCGGAGAACCTGAAAAGCTATTCGGTGGCCTGGCACTGGCACGAGGAGTTTGAGTACATTCTGGCCATGAAAGGCCCCCTGACGGTGGACGTGAACAAGACCCGGGTGACCCTGCAGACGAATCAGGGCGTGTTCCTGAACTCCGGCATCCTCCACGCGGTGGAGCATGCGGAAAAAGGGGAGGCCCTGCTCCACTCGGGCGTGTTCCATCCCCGGCTGGTGGGTGGAATGGACACCATCTTCTGGCAGAAGCTCATCCGACCCATGCTCCAGCCGGATGCCCCGGCGTTTTTTCTGCTGGATGGGGCTGTGCCCTGGCAGGCGCAGGTGCTTGCCTGCCTGCGGGAAGCCTGGCAGGCGGTTGCCGTGGAGCCCTTTGATTACGAGAACCGGGTGCGTTATTATCTCTCTGCGGCACTGCGGCTGCTGAGCACCCAGTGCGTGGGCGGCAAGACCAAGGTTTCCCAGCAGGAGCAGATCGCCGCCGAGCGGATGAAGCAGATGCTCCGCTTTGTGGAGGAGCACTACGCCGAGGAGCTGACCGTGGAACGCATCGCGGCCAGCGTGGCCCTGAGCGAGAGCGCCTGCCTGCGCAGCTTCCGGCAGATGCTGGGCATCACGCCCATTCAGTATGTCAAGCAGTTCCGGGTGGAAAAGGCCGCCGAGCTGCTCCGTTCCACCCGGCTCAAGACGGGCGAGATCGGGATGGAGTGCGGCTTTGCAGATGGCAGCTACTTCATCAAGACCTTCCGGGAGATCAAGCACTGCACACCCAAGGAATACCGCGCAAAATTCTGCTGAAATGTCTGAGATAGGAATAGGAGAAAATGATCCCCATGCAGCACAGTCTGACCCAAGGCCCCATTACAAAGAATATCCTGCTGTTTGCCCTGCCGCTGATGTTCGGCAACCTGCTGCAGCAGATGTACAACATTGCCGACACCTGGGTGGTGGGCCGCTTCCTCGGCGCGGATGCGCTGGCGGCGGTGGGCTCCTCCTACACCCTGATGACCTTCCTGACCTCGATCCTGCTGGGCCTGTGCATGGGCAGCGGCGCGGCTGTGTCCATGCAGTACGGCAGCGGCGAGACCGAGAAGATGCGGCAGAGCGTGTTCCAGTCCTTCCTGCTCATTGCGGGCATCGCCCTGGTGCTCAACCTGCTGGTCTATCTGGGGCTGGACGGCATCCTGTGGCTGCTGCGGGTGCCCGCAGAGCTTTGCCCGCTGATGAAGGACTACCTGCTCATCATCTTTCTGGGCATTGCGGCCACCTTTTTGTATAACTATTTCGCAAACCTTCTGCGGGCCATCGGCAATTCCGTGGTGCCGCTGGCGTTTCTGGCTGTATCAGCCATCCTGAACGTGATCCTGGATCTGGTCTGTGTCCTTGTGCTTGACTGGGGTGTGAAAGGGGCCGCCGGGGCAACTGTCTTTTCCCAGTATGTGTCCGGCGTGGGCATCGGCCTGTACACCCTGAAAAAGTTCCCGCAGCTCTGCCCGAAACGGACAGACTGCAGGTGGGACCGGAAGAACCTTGCCAATATCCTGAATCTCTCGGTGATGACCAGCGTTCAGCAGTCCATTATGAATTTTGGCATCCTGATGGTGCAGGGTCTGGTCAACAGCTTCGGCACGGTCATCATGGCGGCCTTTGCGGCGGCGGTGAAGATCGATTCCTTTGCCTATATGCCGGTGCAGGATTTTGGCAACGCATTCTCGACCTATGTGGCCCAGAATTACGGGGCAGGCCAGCCGGACCGCATCAAAAAAGGGATCCGCAGTGCCGGGCTGACAAGCGCGATGTTCTGCATCGTCATCAGCATGCTGGTCTGCGCCTTTGCTGCCCCGCTTATGGGGATTTTCATCGACCCGGCTCAGACCGAGATCATCGCGGCGGGCGTGCAGTACCTCCGCATCGAGGGCGCATGCTACATCGGCATTGGCGTGCTCTTTTTGCTCTACGGCTACTACCGGGCGGTCAACCAGCCGGGGATGTCGGTCATCCTGACCATTGCTTCCCTTGGCACCCGTGTGGCGCTGGCCTATCTGCTTTCTGCCACGCCGCTGGGTGTTACCGGCATCTGGCTCAGTGTGCCCATCGGCTGGGCACTGGCAGATGCCATCGGCATTGGGTATTATTTGAAGAAGAGAACATAAAATATCCCCCGCTGCAAAGCGTGTTTTGGCACGTCTGCAGCGGGGGATATGTTTTTCTATTGGAGCTTGAGATGATCCGGATGGGGCTTATTCCCCCACGGCGGGGACGTTCTGCATCGTCCAGAGGAGCTTCTGGACATCTACGCTGCCCATGTGGGTGGGCTCCTCACCCAGACGGAGGAAATCGGTCTGCTGGGCGGTAACAGTCTGCCACTGGGGCAGGTCTGCGCCGTTGGGGTCACCTGTCCTGGCAAAGTTGGTCAGGTAATCCACCATCTGAGCGCTGAGGGCGGTGTCCTTCTCAGTGAAGGGCCGCCAGCAGTGAGCCAGCGTGCCGAACCAGTACCACAGGTCGCTGGAATGCCAGGCACCACGGTCATCACCTGGGAGCTGGCGGTCGAAGAACCAGCCGTAGCTGTCGGCGTTCCGGGCGCACCAGTCCTGAGCCATCTGGTAGAGGTAGGGCGGAACGATATCCTCACTGTTGAAGCCGATGAGGTAAGGAATATGGTGCTGTTCGTCGGCAGCCAGCGTCTCAGGGCCGGTCTTGACCTGGAAACGGCCATCTACCACAGGCTCGCAGCCCAGACCCTTGAACTGGGGCTGGGTGCGGACGGCATCCCAGGCTGCAAACAGCTGGGCGGGGGCGAGGGCGCGGAACTCGGCCAGCGTGCTGCACCCGGCGGTCTCCATGACCTGCTTCCAGAACGGGTAGTGGGCCTCAGCGGGCTTGGCCGTCAGCATCTGGCTCACGCCGCCGCCGCTGCTCATCACAGCCTTGGAGAACAGCCCCCTGGTGATGGGGGAGAGGACGAGCTGCTGGACGCTCATGGCACCGGCGCTCTGGCCCATGATGGTGATGTTGTTGGGATCGCCGCCAAAGGCAGCGATATTGGCACGCACCCACTGCAGGGCCGCCAGCTGATCCAGAAAGGCATAGTTGCCGGTGGATCCGGCCTCCTCAGCCAGCGCGGGCAGGCAGACAAAGCCCATGGGGCCGAGACGGTAGTTGATGGTCACAGCCACGCAGCCTTTGGTGGGCCAGACGGGGCCGTCGAAGTGTTTCTCGTGGCCGCAGCCGCCGGTAAAGCCGCCGCCGTGAATGTAGAAGATGACCGGCAGCCTGTCCTCGGGAGCTGCGTCAGCAGGGGCCCAGATGTTCAGGAACAGGCAGTCTTCGCTGTAAGTATACGTCTCGCCCTTGCGGAACTCGTTGTAGTAGAAGGCTTTTCCGGGTGCGGCGGCTTCATCATAGAAGGCGCGGGGCTGGTAGCAGCAGGCACCGTATTGGGTGGCATCATAGACACCGTCCCAGTGGGTGACGGGGACGGGGAACTCCCACCGCCCGGCGGTGGCGTAGCGAATGCCCTTGTAAGCGGCAATGCCCGGCCACTGGCAAGCCGTGCCGGAGATCACGCCGCAGGGCGTGGTGCGCTCAAAGCTCATGGGGGAAACCTCCTTGTCTTACTCCGCCGCTTTCAGGCCCCGGATGTCCTCGCCCGCAAACAGGCAGGGGACAAAGGAGGAAAGACGGCTGGAGATCTTTTCGGTGTATCGCTTTTCCAGCAGGGAGCCATCCGCAATGTTGGTGGTGACGATGGTGGGCAGACCGGCCCCCAGGCGGTTGTTCAGCAGGCTGTAAAAAGTGGTGATGAAGTAGGGGGTGACGAACTCGGTGCCCAGATCATCCAGGATCAGCAGGTCGGCAGCAGAGGCGGTGCGCAGCAGGGTCTCGGCATCCTCGGAGGAGTCGAAGCGGGCGTTTTCCAGCTTGCCGAAGAAGTCCGGACTGGAAACGTAGATCACGTCAAAATCCTTTTGCAGCACGATGCCCGCAATGGCAAGGGCGGCGTGGGTCTTGCCCAGCCCTGCGTTGCCGAAAAGCATCAGGCTCTCGCTGTTGTGGTCGAATTCCTCAGCGTAGCTGCGCAGATCTTCCAGCAGGCCGCCCATGTAGGTGCGGACAGGCTCACCCAGCTTCTCGTCCATGGTGTTGGGGTAGTACCGCAGCTCCATGGTGTCAAAACTGGAAATAGACAGGCTGGACAGTGCCTCGATCTCTTCCCGCCGCAGACCCTGCATCAGCTTGTGAACGCAGGTGCAGGTGCGGCCCTGCACGCTGCCGGTATCCTGGCACAGCTTGCAGGTGAATTTTGGCTCCAGCGCATCCGCAGGGCGGCCGCTGGCGGCCAGCAGGGCGGTGAGCTCCTGCCGGGCTTTGCTCAGTGCGGCGGCGGCTTCGGTGCGGTCTTTTCCGGCCGCGCCTGCCAGTGCGCAGCGGATGCCCCGCACCCGCACCTCGTCCTCAGCGTGGCGCAGGGCCGGGATGGCGGCCTCCGCCTCCAGCCGGGCATCCTCGGCATTGGCGCGGGCAGTCTGCCGCCGCAGAGCCACCGTGCGCAGGGCGGCTTGATACAGTTCCTGTTTGGTACGCATAAAAGCTCCTTATTCTGCAGGCGTGTCCGTTTTTTTGCGGAGCGGACGGCGGCGGGCAGCGTTCTTAAGAAAATCGTTTCCGCTGGGTTCGGCGCGGTCCACCCGGAGGTTCCGGCTGGCACCCATCCCGGCCACCGGGCCCCGCACATCGTGGACAGTGCGCAGGCCCTTGGCGTTCCAGGTCTTGAGGATGCTGTTCCAGTACCAGAGATCCCGCTTGGGACCGGCCTGTACGGCGGCCTCCTGCACCATGGCATCATCGTAGCCGTAGACCTCGTACCAGCGGGCAATGGCCTTGCGCCCGCCAAGGGTCAGCTCGGTGTCGGCAATGCCCAGCAGGCCGCTGACGTACTGCTCCCGCTGGGCGCGCAGGGCCAGCAGCTGGAGGTGTGCGTCGGCCTGTTCGCCGGTCTCCACACCCTCGGCCCGCCAGACCTTCAATTCGTGGCTGACGGCACCCATCGTCCGCTTGCCCCGGCTGGCCACATAGGCCACGCAGAGCATGACGGTCTCGGGTGCAAAGGCCTCCTGCACATAGAAGTTTACCAGCTTTTCCATTTCGGGGTGGGTCAGCGGGCGGGCAAAGCTGGTCTGGGCGCAGTCGATGAGGGAGGAGATCATGGGGTCGGTGCGGCTGGCCGCCGCGATCTCGCTCCAGGTCATGGGGGCAGGGGCTGTGGGCTCCTCGCCCGGGGCGGCGTTCTCCTCGTACCGTTCCAGCAGACCTGCACCGGCCCAGAAGGACAGGGCACTCTCGGCGGTCATCTTGCTGCGGAGCTTTAAGTCGGCGCAGAGCTTTTCCGGGTCAGTGATGCCGGTGGCCAGCACATACAGAGCCACCCGGACGTTATATTCCTCCGCAATGCCCAGCTTGGAAAAGACCAGCTGCGGCACCGGGATGGTGTCACCCTTGAATTCTTTCAGTCGATAGATCATGGTGCACCTCAGTGTTGTGTTTTGGCATCCGGTTCCGGTGCGGGCGGTGTCCAGGGCTCGCAGTCCAGGATGGACGGGTGGGCGCTCCAGCGTTCCGGTTCGGCGTTGTAGGCATCGTTCAGATATTGGGCGACTGCGGTGCGGCCCTCCTCGGTCATCGGGAAGATCTCCCGCCGCCGCAGGGCCGGGTCGGTCTTGTCCAGCGTCCACGGCTCGGGCCAGAGATCCACCGTGAGGATGGCCTCTTCTTTTTTGGCCTCCTCGCCGCCGTCCGGGTCGGGGACGGAGCGCTTGCCCGGGGTGATGAGGTAGCGCATCCCATCCTCGTTGCCGCTGAATGAGTTTTTGTTCTGCAGATAGTGCAGCATGGGCACAAAGATCATGTAGAATTCCTTCCATTGTGATAATCTATCTTTCATTATAAAGCAACTGGCGCAAAAAGCAAGTTTTTTCCGCCTGCCGCGTTCCGACAGAAAAAACTGTTGACAAAACCGCCGCACTTTGCTACACTAATGGAGCAGTCCTGCAGGGTTAGCTCATCCGGTAGAGCGACTGCTTCCCAAGCAGTAGGCGGCGGGTTCGAGTCCCGTATCCTGCTCCAGAAAATAGCGCTCCAACGTGTGGTAAAGAACATGTTGGGGCGCTTTGCATTTTGATGCACTTTTGGCGGGCGGCTTGTGCTTTGCCGGAAAATATGGTTCAATAGAGGAAAACAGACGGGAACGCACAGCGACCAAGACAAAACGAGGTGGATACAATGAATCTGAAAGAAGCATTCCGCTATCAGAACAAGCTGCAGGCCCTTTTGGACGAGGCCCAGGGTATTCTGGACTGCGATTCCAACGTGACGAATGTGGCCAACACCTATCTGCGCCACAAGGTCATGGCAGAGGCTGAGGACGAGACGATCCTGGACCTGCCCCAGACTGAATATGCTCAGCAGATCACCGATATTGCCCGGTTCATGCTCTACCTGCTGGAGGAGAAGGGCCGCCTGTTCGCTGCCATCCGCAAGGCAAAGGATGCGCTGGACATGGATATGGACAGCGAGGTCAGCCTGAACGCTGCGCGGCAGAGCGTGGCGCGCACCTTCAAGCGAATGAATGACCTGCGCAGCTCCGAGCAGCTGCTTTCCGGCGGCGGCACCGGCTACCGTTTCAATGCGGAGGGCAACCAGATCTCCTACCGCTGTGATGTGAAGCGGGTGACCACCATCAACTATGACCGCAAGGTCATCCACGCTGCTTTGGGCAAGCTGAACCGGCAGGCGGACGAGACCTCCAACCGGATCGACCTGTGCCTTGTGACCTCCCGGGTGGACTATGCAGTCCCCTTTGATGTGAACGCCAGCTTTGCCGAAGCGTTTGAGACCTATCTGGAAAGCACCAATGCCTGAATAAACGCTCCACCGGCCATTTTGGGTGCGGCAAGCGCCGGGGACGCGGCTGCCGGTTCAGGTGCAGATGAACGATAACGCTGCACAGTTCCGCAAGGAAGTTTCGGTCCGGTTCACCTTACGAGCCAGCATAATTGAAAAAATCTTGCGTTCGGCTTTTCCGCCACCGCCAGACGTTTCTTCGCCGAAACCGTCCTTTGCCATTCCTCACATTCCTGCTACCGTGCTGACGTCTCCATGGGCAGGCAGGCAAGCCACCCTTTCTGAATTTGTCCCGCAGACTGCTGCGGGAGCATTTTTCCGCCTGCGGGGCGGGTGCACTGCATCCCCCATTTTGCAGGCAGAGCAAATGGCAGAAGCTGCCCTGGATGCTTGCCGTATCCAAAATGGCCGGTGCAAAACCGGAGGGATAAGCGATGAAGAATTGCAGCCCCGGCAGTTTTTTTACCGCCGGGGCTGCAATTCTTGAAGGGAGTCGTTCGTATTCCAGACAAAGCAACTGAATTTAGACAAAGACGAGGTATGATCATGTCAACCAAACCGATTAGCCCCACTGCCGCAAATTGCATTGACCTGAGTGCAGCAGCACTTCATATCATTGCCATGACGCTGATGCTGATGGATCACCTGTGGGCGACCCTTCTGCCGGCGCAGGACTGGCTGACTTGTGCCGGGCGGCTGGCGTTCCCTATCTTTGCATTTATGACAGTGGAAGGCTACTTTCATACCCGGAATCTGAAGCGTTATGCCCTGAGGCTGCTGTTGTTTGCGCTGCTTTCAGAAGTGCCCTTTGATCTGATGTATGGCGGGACATGGTTCTACCCGGTGCACCAGAACGTGATCTGGACGCTGCTGCTGGGACTTCTGGGGGTGCATCTGATGGAAACGGTGCGCAAAAAGCAAAAGCTCTGGGTCTCGCTGCCGGTGTGCGCCGCAGTGGCAGCAGCAGGGGCGCTGCTGGGAACGCTGGGCATGACAGATTACTACGGTGCCGGTGTGCTGACCGTGTTCGCTTTTTACATTTTCCGGGGCCGGAAATGGTGGTGCCTGCTGGGACAGGTGCTGACCCTGTACTGGATCAACGTGGTGCTTCTGGGCGGGCTGATGTACCCCATCCGGCTGTTCGGCATGGAGTTTGAGCTGTGTCAGCAGGGGCTTGCGCTGCTGGCGCTGGTGCCCATCTGGCTGTATCGCGGGCGGCAGGGCTGCCACAGCAAACCGTTCCAGTATGCCTGCTACGCCTTTTACCCGGTACACATGCTGCTGCTCGTGCTGGCGCTGAATTTCGTGAACCGATAAGAACGTAACTGTTATCCCTGCGGGCTATGGGTGTCCGCAATCTGATGGTATCCCGGGGGGATCTATTCTGCACTTTCCTGAGTCTGCTCTGTGGGCTTGATGATCTTGACCCGCAAGGTGAAATACAGAAGATGGCAGACCCACACCACTGCAATGCAGATCCTGCCGATGGGAGCATTTTTCATACAAAGAAAACCGATCGCCATGACAGCGGTGACCATTGCAATGATCTTGCATTTTGTTCCTGCTGTCATGGCTTTTTTCTGAACAAAGCTGTCCAGATGCTTTTTGTACCGTGGTATACTGAATGGAACACCCGCAGGAGGTAAAATGCCCCATGAAAAAAGATAAATCGTTCCGCCCGGACCGGGTCCTCTCCTATTTCAGGGTGGAGTGGCTCTCGCTGCTCTTTGTGACCCTTTCGGGCCTTGTCTATAACATCGGTCTGCTGGCCGCGCCGTGGTTCGAGGGCCGGTTGGCCCAGTGCCTGGCGGATATCCTGGGCGGCAGTGAGACTGCTGCCCAAATGGCGCTGCTGGTGCTGGCCTACATTGCAGTCACACTGCTGGTGCAGGCGGCGCGCTTCATCAAGCGCTTTTATGTGCGTCGATTTGCCAACAACATCAACCGCCGGATGAAGGGCATCCTGTACGCCAATCTGGTGCGGCAGAGCCGGGCAGCGCTGGAAAAAGAGGGGGCCGGTGAGCTGATGACCAAGGCCATCTCCGATGTGGACGACTGCGTGGAGGGAATGCGCAAGTTCACCACGGAGGTGTTCGACACCGGTGTGGCGCTGGCGGGCTATGCGGTCATGCTACTGGTGTACGACTGGCGGCTGGCGATTTTGGGCCTGCTTTTTACTCCGGTGTCCTATGTCTGCGCGGCAGGGATGAAAAAGCCGGTGCAGCGTGCCGGTGCGGCCTATAAAAAGGCCGCCGGTGCCCTGAGCAGTGCTACGCTGGACCGTGCCCGGAATGCCGTGACCTACCGCATTTACGGCTGCGAGGAGGCCCGGATGGAAAAATACGAGGAGGCCCTGAGCCTTTCCGAAAAGACTGCCGTGCGGAACAACGTGTGGCAGTCCGCTCTGCCGCCGCTTTATCTGGCGGCATCCGAGGCCGGGACCCTCTTCATCCTGTGGTTCGGCGCAAAGAATGTGCTGGGTACTGGCTGGAGCAGCTGGGATATCGCCGCCTTCACCACCTTCCTCTCCTGTTTCACCAAGCTGGTGGTCAAATCCTCCAAGGTGGCCAAGCTCTTCAACGCGGTGCAAAAGGCAGAGGTCTCCTGGAAGCGCATCAGACCCCTGATGAAAACGCCCGAGCAGCTGGATGCCCTGCAGATCCCGGCGGCACAGGATGTGACGCTGAAAGAACTCGCCTTCTCCTATGGCGAAGAGCCTGTCTTTTCCGGCCTGAGCCTGACGGCCCACCCCGGCGATATCATCGGCATCACCGGCCCGGTCGCCTGCGGAAAATCCACCCTTGGCCGCGTATTCCTCTGCGAAGCGCCCTATCAAGGCTCGGTCTGCTTTGGCGGCAGAGAGTTTTCCGCCCTGACCCCGCGCCAGATCGCTGCCACGGTCGGGTATCTTGGCCATGACCCGGAACTGAGTGCCGACACCGTGCAGAATAATGTCCTCTGCGGCAGCGAACAGGATGCCATGCCGTGGCTTTCAGCCGCTGCTCTGAAGGAGGAAGTGCTGGCCATGGAAAAGGGTACGGAGACGGTCATCGGCAGCGGCGGCACCCGCCTTTCCGGCGGGCAGGCACAGCGTCTGGCATTGGCCCGGACGCTGGCCCATCCCCGCCCGGTGCTGGTGCTGGATGACCCCTTCTCGGCACTGGACCGCAGCACCGAGGACGCGATCTTTGCCGAGCTGCAGGCGTATGCCAGGGATAAGGTGGTGTTCCTGATCTCCCACCGGCTGTACCATTTTCCGCAGATGCAGCAGATCATTTTTATGGAGGGCGGCAGAACCACCGTTGGCACCCACGAAGAGCTGATGGCAGCGGTTCCGGTCTACCGCCAGCTGTATGAAAGCCAGACCGGCCTGAAAGGGGGAGATGGCGCATGAAAAAGAAAAATGATCACGGCGTGTTTGCTGCCGTCCGGATGGCAGCGGCTTCGCACCGCCTTCTCACGGTGGGCACGGTGCTGTGTGTGGCAGCTTCGGTGGCGGCATCCCTGCTGCCGCCCCTGCTGCTGGCCCGGGTCATCGACCGTCTGACCGCGGGCCTCCCGCTGTCCTTTCTGGCCGTGCTGCTCTACTTCGGCAGCCTTGCACTGGAAGGCGTGCTCACCTCGGCGCAGGAAAGTCTGCTGGTGCTCTTTGGCCAGAGGATGACCCATGCCCTGCGCTCGGAGATGTCCCGGAAGCTGAGCCGCCTGCCCGCCGGTACACTGGCAGAGCAGAACCCCGGCGAGGTGGCCGCTCGATTTTCGGGCGATGTGGACACGGTGGAAGCCCTGTTCACTTCCGGCATCATCAGCATGGCAGCAGATGCCTGCCGCATCGTCTCCATTATGGGGGTCATTGCGGTGAAAAACACCGGCCTTGCGCTGATCCTGCTGCTGGTGCTGCCGCTGTTTGCCCTGTTCACCCGTTACGTCCAGAAGCGGATGCTGGCCGCGCAGCTGGACAACCGCCGCGCGGTCGCCGCTGTCTCCGGGCAGGTGCCCGAGACCCTGCACAACATCCGCACCATCCGGGCGCTGGGGCTGGAGGATTACATGGAGCGCCGGTATGACCGGTGCATCGGTGACAGCTATGCCGCCATGGAGCGCACCAATTTTTATGATGCCGTCTATTCGCCGGTGGTGCTGCTGTTGGATGCCGTTGTGGTCGGCATCGTGATGCTGCTCTCCGCTTCTGGGAACGCACAGCTTCTGACTCTGTTCGGCATGTCGGTGGGCACTTCGGTGGCCGTCATCAACTACATCTCCCGCATCTTTGCCCCCATCGAGAGCCTGGGCATGGAGATCCAGACCATCCAGTCGGCCATGGCGGGTGTCAGACGCATCGATGCCTTTCTCGACCAGCCGGAGCGCACGATCCCGCCCGCGCGCAGGGAGGCTGCCCGGGGCGATGTGGAATTTGCGCACGTCACCTTCGGCTATGGGGAACGGCACGTTCTAAAGGATTTTTCCATGACCGTGAAACAGGGGGAGCAGGTCACGCTGGTAGGCCGCACCGGTGCGGGCAAGAGCACCGTGTTCAAGCTCCTGCTGGGCCTGTATCAGCCGGAGGCCGGTACGGTGACCATCGGCGGCGTGAAGGTGGGGGACATCACCGACCGGGAGCGCCGCACCTGCATCGGCTGTGTGGAACAGCATTTCTCCCGCGTGCCGGGCACCGTGCTGGAACAGATCACGCTGGGAGACCCGCAGATCACCGGGGGAATGGCAAGGGATGCCGCCGCACTGGCCGGGATCGATGCTGCCATCCGGGCTCTGCCGGAGGGTTATGACACCGTCTGTACCGAGGGCATCTTTTCGCAGGGCGAGTGGCAGCTGCTGTCCATTGCCCGTGCCGCCGCCGCAGATCCCGCCGTGCTGCTGCTGGATGAGATCACCGCCAATCTGGATGCCGAAACGGAGGCCCATGTGCTGGCGGCTCTGCGCCGCGCGTCCGTGGGCCGCACGGTGCTCTCCGTCTCCCACCGCGTCTATGAGGATCTTGGCGGCAGAACGATCGAGATCAGGACCCGGGAATGACGTATGATAAAAACGCCCCCTGTGCGCCGCAGCAGGCACACAGGGGGCGTTGTGGTATGCTCAATTCTTTTCGATGTAGACGCTGGTGGATGGGAAGGCGAAGTCCACGCCGTCTGCCTGCATCACGTCCATGATGTTCAAGTTCAGATCATTCTGCTGCTGCAGGAAGGTGGCATAGACGTTGGTGGTCAGGTAGGCCGAGATGAGGATGTTGATGCTGGAATCGCCAAAGCTGGTCAGCCGGACGATGTTGGTGCCCTTGTTGGTGTAAGGGCTGCTGTCCAGCATGGCCTGCAGGTCAGCCATCAGCTTTTCCAGCTGGGCACGGGTAGTGCCGTAGGTGACACCCAGTGTGAACTTATAGGGCCGCATGGTGCGCAGGGCTGCGTTCTGGACAGTGGAGGCGCAGATCTGGCTGTTGGTGATAATGACCACGCTGTGGTCCATGGAGCGGATGCGGGTGGAGCGGAAGTTGATATCGATGACTTCGCCCTCCACATTGCCCACGGTGATCCAGTCGCCGATGGAAAAGGGTTTGTCCAGCAGGATGACGATGCCGCTGAACAGGTTGCTGGCGCTTTCCTGCGCGGCCAGCGAGATGGTCAGGCCCACAAGACCGGCACCGGCTACGATGCTGCCGATGGGGAAGCCGACGATCTGCGCGCAGGTGGCAACACCCAGAATGATGACCAGCACTTTGTAGGTGGTGTCCAGCAGGGAGCGCAGGGTCTTGTTGCTCCGGATCTCCGGGCTGCAGGAGGCCAGCAGCAGGTCGGCTACCTCAGAAGCATTGTACAGGCCCTGACAGAACAGGAGGGTCGTTGCGATCTTATAGGCCGTGAACAGAAACTTTGTCAGGCCCGGAATGGCCCATGGCAGGCTGGTCAGGGCCAGGTACAGGCCGCTGTAAAAGGCCATCCGCGCCAAAGGGCTCTGTAAGCTGCGCAGGAGGATGGGCGTGGCGGCAAAGTGCCAGCTGCGGGCCTGCAGAGCAGGAAAGATCTTCCGGCGCAGCAGCCAGCCGAGCAGAAGCCCCGCAAAAACGATGACAGCGGCGCAGACAGCCCGGGCAGCCAGCGCCCACCAGCCCTCCAGCAAAAAAGGCCCGATCTCGAACCCGAGGTCACGAACGGTAAAAATCATGGCAAAAAGCTCCTTGTATCAAAAATTGTAACATCCTGTCCCACAGTATACCATATCCGGCCCATACAGGGCAAATAAAAAAGGGGTTGACAAGGCGGAGCAGCCGCGTTATACTCTTGGCCAGAAAGTTCGTTTCAGGGCGGGGTGAGATTCCCCACTGGCGGTACAGCCCGCGACCACCCGCAAGGGTGTTGACCCGGTGAGACTCCGGGGCCAACGGTATAGTCCGGATGCAAGAAACGGCAGG
>ERZ824600.2330-NODE-2330-length-20585-cov-33.892012_pt1 | contig 20585 bp, 23 predicted proteins | sample MGYA00519933_ERZ824600 | MGnify/ENA primary metagenome ERZ824600 (study PRJEB31778, sample SAMEA3449178) | human gut metagenome | biome: human gut; feature: human-associated habitat; material: faeces | place: United Kingdom | collected 2010/2012 ... | reverse complement strand
AACGTATTCAAATGCAAAAAATCATTGGATAAGTATTGTTGCAACGAAATAGCCAACCTCCAGTTTGTCGGGTTGAGACAATATAACAATTAAATAAACTTAACAGCGTTAGAGCATTTATGTGAGATAGCATAGATGCTTTTTTGTGCCTTTGAGGGCAATGTACATGAACGCGACTTTAGGACATTTTGTCCAGAAGTTTAGATAAAAATTTAAGGAGGAACATGAGATATGCAGCAGAATGTGTACATTGTGGGTTAGGGCACCTACAGAATGAAGAAGAAAGCAAAAAATACAATAGGAGGACAGAACAATGGTCGTTGAGTTGACGCAGGAGTCATTCCAAACGGGAAAGGCGATTGTGACTGTCAGCATGGATCTGATTACTGCCATTGAAGATGCTTGTAAGCGTTGTGCTGCGTATTATTGCAGGGGGATAATCCATAGTATTGCTTTCTTTGCAGGTCTGCCGCATACTTTTGATCCCATAAAGATACTGGATAAAAGGAATCTTAATCAGCATCACGGGATCCATACTGGGGCGACCATTGTCCTGTGAATATTTTTCGACTACAAGGTCATAAATGAAGTTCCAGTCGATTGCCTTATCTATGATTCGGAGAAGGTGATCCTGTGGAACCATGTCACCCATACAAAGAAACTGCACTTGTTCTCTTTTTTTATCTGCATTCTGGGTCATCATAAGTAGAAGTACCTGCCGTGATTTGATACTTCTATTATACCAGAAAAGTGCCGGAAAGTCCGCATAAATACCGAACTTTCTGGCACTTGGCAAAGAAAAATCCCACACTACGGTACGGGACTTTGTCTACACTCTGAGAACTCATATCACAAGGATATGGGTTCTTTTTTTGTCCTAAAATAAGCGGTGCCCGGTTAAACTATGCGTTCAATGACAAAAGGATGCCCGCATACTACAATGAGAGCACAACAAAAGCGAAACAGCAGCACGGCAAACGGCAGGCAGGACAACAGGCAGCCCGCTGACAAGCCGCAGCACGGCAAACGGCAGGCAGCTCACTGACAAGCCGTTGACCATAACCAGCACAGGAGGCAGCAACATGACGAACACATATAATGATGTACCGGAGGTAGAACGGGAGACGGCGGACGGCATCCGCACCGTTTCTCTTTTAACGGATGCACTTACAGGCAGGAAGGTGTTTTTATTCGGCAATATTGATGAAAACCTTGTGTTTTCCTTTACCATGCAGATGTTAAAACTTATGGAGGATGAACAGTCGGAAATCAATATTTACATAAACAGCCCCGGCGGCGAAGTCAATGCGGGACTTGCCATTTACGATTTGATACAGTCCTGCAGGGCGCCGATAAACATGTACTGCGTGGGCATGGCGGCAAGCATGGGCGCCGTTATTTTTGCCGGCGGTCAGAAAGGCAGGCGGTTTATTCTGCCACACAGCAAGGTCATGATACATGAGCCGCTGATTCCCCTCGGGGTGGGAGGCTCCGTATCATCGGTCAAAAACACTGCCGACCTGATGATGCAGACAAGGCAGGAATTAAATGAAATTCTGGCAAAGCACACGGGAAAAAGCATCGAAGAGGTAAACCGGGCGATCGAATTTAACAACTACATGGATGCGAAAGAGGCGGTAGCTTTCGGAATTTGTGACTGGGTAACGGATGACCTGATGTAAAACGGAAGTATCGGAACAGCAGGGCACGTATAAAAGGGAGGAGAAAACATGGCAGACAGAAGCACAGAAAAATATGGTTTTATGATTTTACCGGACGGAAAACGATACAGTCTGGACGACCGGCAGACCAGACTCAACAACAACGTGCTGGTGGTGGGAACCACGGGCGCTTCAAAGACCAGGACCGTTATTACGCCGAACCTTTTGGAATGCGTGGGCAGTTATGTGCTGACGGACCCCAAGGGAAATCTGCACCGGCAGTGGGGACACTACATGGAAGAGCACGACTACCGGGTGGTGAAGCTAAGCTTTATTCACCCGGAAAAATCCGTCCATTACAATCCTTTGCAGTATGTGAAAAACACACAGCAAATCCAGCAGCTTTCCCACATCATGGTAAGCGAGAAACACCGTCACATGGCGGATCCGTTCTGGGATGATTCCGCCATGATGCTGATAAGCAGTCTGATAGCATACGTGAAAGAAACCATACCGGAGGAGTCCGGTATGCACAATTTTCATATGATACTGGAAATTCTGCGGGCGGCGGGAAGGGATGTCAGCGATAGCCGGAACAGCATTCTGGCAAACATGATGGAGAACCTGCATAAGAAAAATCCCACAAGCTGGGCGTATAAACAGTTCCAGAATGTCAATCAGGCGCCGGATAAAACGTTCCACACCATTGTCGTGACCGCCATCAGCAAATTCTGCTCCCTCGACACGGAGGAATTAGCGCAGATGATGCGGGATGACGAGCTGAACCTGACATCTATCGGCAGGCAGAAAACGGCGGTATTTGTGGAAGTTTCGGATACGGACAGGTCCATGGATTTACTGATAAACCTGTTTTTTACCCAGACCATGAACCAGCTCTGCACCTATGCGGACGAGCGGTGTGCGGACAGCCGGCTGCCGGTGCCGGTCCGTTTTTTCATGGACGACTTTGCCACAAACTGCCGGATTGACAACTTTGAAAACATGATTTCCAACATCCGTTCCCGGAAAATTTCCGCTATTTTAATCCTGCAGTCTTTGTCCCAGTTGGAACAAAGCTATGACATGGGAGCCCATACCATAGTGGATGACTGCGACACCATGATTTACATGGGCGGGAATGACCCGAAAACGGCATCCTCCATTGCAACCCGGTGCAATAAAACCACGCAGACAATCCTGCATATGCCGCTTTGCACCAGCTGGATTTTCCGCAGAGGAGCTCAGCCGTTCATGTGCCGGAACATGGAATTAGACGATTATCTGCATCAGAAAGGCATTGTGACAAAATGCATGAGGGAAGCCCAGGTGTATATGGAATAAAAAATACCGTTGTCGTCCGTGCCCTGTCGTAAAATGCGGAGAGCATCCTCTTTCGTTAAAAGAGAGAAGCCGTCAAAACATTCGCTGCCTACGGCACCGGAGGTGCTTAAATCCGGCATGGTGTCCCTGTTGATGGAAAGCAGCACCAGGGCATTGCTTTCGTCAGTCATGCCGGGGGTGCTGAAAAGCAGTGGATTGATGACGCGTGCAGTGTCGTTTTCCCCGAATACAATGCCGGTTTCTTCCTTAAGCTCCCGGATGGCGGTTTTAATAAGAGGAGCGGTCCGCATGTCCGTACCGGCGGCGCCTGCTGCGGCATCGGAGGAGCCTGCTGCGGCATCGGACGTCACAGAAGCTGCTGTCATAACCGGCTGTAAATCTTCTTTATCGATGAGCCCGGCGGGCGGACTTAAGAGAAACTGACCGGTAGGATAACGGAACTCATGGCTGAGCAGCAGTCTGGGTTCCTCGTTTTTTATGTTAAGAACCACGATGCAGGTAACGGCATCCGCATGCATGTTCTTAAATTCTTCTTTTGTTTTGGAAGCGACCAGATCGTCGCCGGTGCGTCTGGTGGCATCATAATAATGCTTTCCCTCCGCATACTGCAAATCAAAGACTCTGACAAATTTGGAGTCGAATAAGGGCTTGATGTTTTCCTTTGAAAAGTCGGGAGTGTTCATAGAAAATTCCTTTCCGTTAAAGCTTTTATTTTTGTAATCTATCATAGCACATTATAAAATTTTTCTCTTCGATTGACAATTGCATGTTTGGCATGTTTTACCCAGAAATGCGGTATCATAGATAAAACTTTGAAGAAATGTATCATTTTTAAAGAAAAAGTTTTGAAGAATTGCATGTTTTACTATAAAAAAGTTTTGAAATTTTGCATGATTTTGAGAAATAAAATATTGAAGAATTGCAAATTGGGTAAAAAAGAACCGAAAAGAGGCAAAAATCTTTTCGGTTCTTATTTTAAAAACTCTTCCCATTCCCCTCAAAAAGGACTATATTTTATAAGAGGGTATTATTATGTGGAAGATAAAGCATATTTTTGACGGCGATTATGGGTGCGAGGCCCTGATGCCGGGGGAAAGGCCGAAAGTGACCGTGACTCTGGAAAACAGCCAGGGAGAAACAAAGACGGTTTCCGTAGAGGATGAGTGGCTTGTCGAAAACAAACTGGACATCGGTTCGGAGTGGCCGGAAGATACAGAAGAGGAGAAAACAAAATGAAAAGCATTATTGTAATGGCTTCGGTGCATCATGAGAATACGAAGAAAATAGTGGAGGCTATTGCCAAAGAATGTAACGTGGAAGTGGTGGATGCCACCAGGGTGAAAGAAATGGAACTGTCCGGGTATGACTGCATCGGATTTGCTTCCGGTATCTATTATGGAAAGTTTCACCAGACGGTGTTGAATTTTGCATCCGTAAATCTTCCGGCAAACAAGAAGGTTTTCTATATCTGTACTTACGGCGGTTCCGCTGCCTACAAATCCATAGAAGAAGTGACGGCAAGCAAACATGCGGTCAACATCAGGTATTTCGGATGCAAGGGCTACGATACGTTTGGCCCTTTCAAGCTGCTCGGCGGCATTGCCAAGGGACATCCGGACGAGAAAGACATTGCGGATGCGGTTGCTTTTTATAAGAAGCTGGAGGAGAAAATATGAGTTATCTGATTAAAGACACCACCAGAGAAGAGCGGGAAAAAATTGTGGCGGACTCTCTGGGATATATCGAAGCAAATTGCGACGGCTGCATGACAGGTCTTGTAGAAATGCTCATGTACGGTAAAGAAGCAAGCAACCGAAAACAAGAGGTAGACCGCCAGCACCACACTATTCCGAAACAGAAACCAAACGACCGCATTGTGGAATCCCTTTTTCCCTGTATTTTTTAAAGAAAATAGTAATTAGCAAAGTCTATTGTTGCTGCTCGTTTGAATGTGTATAATTATAAAGTGCAGGGAAAAATTTAGCTATACGTAATTTGTTTCCAAGGGGAACAAAAAATCTTGGTGTAAAATATAGATTTTTGATAATATTTACAACCTACAGCGAGAAAACCGTACTTATATAGTGAAAGCAGCTTTCACTATATAATATGGGGAGGGAAACTCATATGGACGATAACAAAATTGTAGAACTATATTGGGAACGAAGGGAGGAAGCAATCAAGGAAACCGCCCTAAAATACGGTAGGTTATGCACACACATTGCTAAGAATATTCTTTTAAGCTGCGAAGATAGCGAGGAATGTGTGAATGACACATATTTTGCTGTATGGAATGCGATTCCAAATGAGCGTCCAAACAGGTTTTCTGCCTTTATCAGTAGAATTACAAGAAATCTTGCATTAAAAAAATATGAATACATTTCTGCGGCAAAAAGAAATCCTATTGCAATTACCTCTCTAGAGGAATTAGGCGATTGTGTATCTGGAACGGAAAGTCCTGAATCGGAAATTGAATCAAGACGTATAGAAATCACGATTGATAAATTCCTTTGGCGGCAGAGTGAAGAAAAGAGAACTGTTTTTATCAGGAGATATTGGTATTTTGATTCTATTGAAAACATCTGTGAAAACACAGGTTTTACACAGAGTAAAGTGAAATCTATGTTATATGAAATGCGCCGAAAGTTAAGAAAGTATTTAGAAAGCGAGGATATCGAAGTATGAATAAAAAGCAACTTTCAGAACATATTGGAAACATTGATGACCGGCTTGTTCAGCAGGCAGAAAGAATCTCTAATTATGCGGCACAGCACCGCCAGAAAAGGATCCGGCAGTTTTTAGCAGCTGCGGCAGCTTTGCTTCTTATGGTATCCAGCTTCAGTGTAGGTGCAATAGCCTTTGCCCACGAAATCATTATTGAAGTACCGGTAGAACAGGAGAATGTTGTGCTGGAGGAAATTGGGCTTACGCTGATTTTGCCCGATAGTTGGAAAGGCAAATACGAGGTAATTGAGGATATTTTTGTTCCAAACAATTCTACTATGTGGGAGTTTTGCGTTAAATCCGTTTATAACGCACAAACCCCGGCGGATGAATCTGGTGAGGTGTTATACCGTGGAACTCTCTTTTATATATTCCAATATGCCGACTATTGTATGTCAGCGAAAGAATTTGAGCAATCCGGCATTGCTGGTATTGGCCGCTATCTTTTTGCAACAGAAAATGCGACTTATGTAATCATGTATGCAACTGATGTACAATTTGACCCGGAAAACTCTGACCTAATGGCTGAGTGGAATGCCATGGAACAGTCAGAAGAAGAGATTCGGTTTGTAGTTGACAATATACTCAAAGATTAAAAAGATAGGAGGTGTTTTTCATGAAGAAATTAGATGTACTTGTTTTAATGGTGGCATGTGTATTTTTATTGGCAAGTTGCAGTAAAGAAGCGGATGACAGAAGTGCATTTACAGAATTTAATGAATACATTTTGGAAACAGTAATGGAAAGTTATGAAGATGGAAATATCAGTCGGGAAGATATTGTGATAGACCAGATTTATTGCGGACACTTTTCACAAAAAGATGTAAATGAAATATTTGTATTGTGCAAAATTCTGAATACTCCTCATGTTGCTGGATTAGATAAAACTGTGGCTGTCCTCTTGGAAGCAGATTCATTAAAAAAGATAGCTTATAAAGAGTTTAATGCAGATAATGTGACTATAGATTGCGTTCAGACCAGCATCGGACAGAGCAAAATATTATTTATCGGAACAACTATATATCAAGGAATATCAGCGCAGGAAATACAGCTTTGGGGCATTCAGGATGGTCAATGGTTGGATATTCCAATAGAGAACTTAGAAACTTTATCAGATGGCTATTTTTGCTTTATGGGAGATGGAGAAATTATTGTTTCTTCTATAGCAGACCATGCAGAGATTATAGCCATACTAAATTGGAATCCAGATATGGAGAATTTTTTGTTAGATTAAAGAAAGCGAAAGCTGCCAGTCAAGCGTTGCCAGCGTGATATGCAATCTACGGAAAAAGATAGAGCCGGACAGCAAAAAGCCCACCTACATAAAGACGGTTTTAGGCATAGGCTACAAGTTTGCTTCTGGGGAATGATAACAGAATAACCGCCGCTACATAGAACGGCACACCAAGACAGGAAATCAAAAAAGGTTTCCTGTTTTTTTGCGCCCATTTTTGGCATTTTCAAAAATCGTCGGTATTATGCCGTGAAAAGGGGGATAGAAAGAAATTTTCGCAAATCTCCGTCAATTTTGCTTTACGTGGTGTTGTAGGTATTAGGGGGAGAAATACCGCCGCAAAGTTGGCAGAAGCCCCGCCCTCTCCGTCGAGGGTATCAGCAAAAGCCCACACAGGGAAAGCCGCCACTTTCTTAGAGCAAGATTCTACCACAGTACCAAATTTCGCTAAACGCTCAATTTTGTCCTGCGGGAATCTTGTTGGGGTTGCCACCCCAAGCCCGCCTTTTGCGGCTTGCGCCGCTTGAAAAATCCACCGAAAAAATTTTTCGGATTTTTCAAAAAACACTTCCGTTTTGCCCCTGTTTTTCTCCTGTTAGTGAAAGGGCAAAGCATAAAGGAAAGGAGGTCTGCGACCATGAAAAGATACAACACGCCCCACCGCCACCGGGTAATCAAGACACGCTTGACCGAGGAAGAATACGCCGAGTTTTCCGAGCGTGTCACCCTCTGCAAAATGAGCCAAGCCGAGTTTATCCGGCAAGCCCTCATTAAGTCAAGCATACGTCCGGTTATTACCGTTTCCCCGGTCAATGATGAACTGCTCTCTGCCGTTGGGAAGCTAACCGCCGAGTACGGGAAAATCGGCGGCAACTTGAACCAGATTGCCCGCTGTCTGAACGAGTATGGCGCACCTTATAACGCCCTCTCCCAAGAGGTGCGAGCCGCCACAGCGGAGCTTGCCGCCTTGAAGTTTGAAGTCTTGCAGAAAGTAGGTGAAGCCGTTGGCAACGTTCAAACATATCAGCTCTAAAAATGCCGATTATGGAGCAGCCGAGCAGTACCTAACCTTTGAGCATGACGAGTTTTCCATGAAGCCCACACTTGATAAAAACGGGCAGATTGTTCCGAGGACAGGCTATCTCATTTCCTCTCTGAATTGCGGTGATGAAGATTTTGCCATAGCGTGTATGCGCTCCAATCTGAAATACGGCAAGAACCAAAGAAAAGAGGACGTAAAGAGCCACCATTACATTATCAGCTTTGACCCCCGTGACGCTGCCGACAATGGGCTATCCGTAGACCGGGCGCAACAGTTGGGCGAGCAGTTCTGTAAAGAGCATTTCCCCGGACACCAAGCCCTTGTATGCACCCACCCGGACGGGCATAACCACAGCGGCAACATCCATGTGCATATCGTAATCAATTCCCTACGGATTGAGGAAGTGCCACTATTGCCCTACATGGAAAGACCGGCAGACACAAGGGAGGGCTGCAAGCACCGCTGTACGGACGCAGCTATGGAATATTTCAAAGCGGAAGTCATGGAGATGTGCCACCGGGAAAACCTCTATCAGATTGATTTACTCAATGGCAGCAAGAACCGTGTCACCGAGCGTGAGTATTGGGCGAAACGGAAAGGACAAGCCGCACTGGATAAAGAGAACGCTTCCCTTGCCGCCACAGGAGAGCCGCCCAAACTTACAAAATTTGAAACCGACAAGGAGAAGCTGCGGCGCACGATCCGCACCGCCCTGTCCTCTGCTGTTTCTTTTGAGGACTTCTCCGGGAAGCTGCTGCAACAGGGCGTGACCGTCAAGGAGAGCCGAGGGAGATTGTCGTATCTCACGCCGGACAGGACGAAGCCAGTCACCGCCCGGAAACTGGGTGATGATTTTGACCGTGCCGCCGTACTTGCATTGTTGGAGCAGAACGCACAGAACGCCGAGAGAGCCACCGAAAAGACAGCACCCAAAGAAGAACACCCCCGCAGCATAAGGGAGCGTTTACAGCGTAACAAAGCCGCCATAAACGCACCGAAACAGGACGGCGTACAGCGCATGGTAGACCGGGAAGCGAAACGAGCCGAGGGCAAGGGGAAAGGCTACGAGAAATGGGCGACCCTGCACAATCTGAAGCAAATGGCGGCGACCATGAGCGTATACGAGGAATCCGGCTTTTCTTCCCCGGAAGAACTGGAAGCCGCCCTTGCCGCCGCCAGTGCCGGGCTGCATGAAGCGACCGGGAAACTGAAAGCCGTGGAAAGCACTTTACGGGAGAAAAAGGACTTGCAGAAGCAGCTATTAGCGTACATCAAGACCAAGCCCGCCCGTGACGGACTGCGGGCGCAGAAAACGGAGAAAGCCCGGAGAGCCTACCGGGAGCAGCACGAAAGCGAGTTTATCATTTCCGAATCTGCCGCCCGGTATTTCAAGGCACAGGGAATCTCCAAGCTGCCAGCGTCCAAGACCTTGCAGGCGGAGATTGAGCAGCTTATGAGGGAGAAGAACACGCTTTACAACGAGTACCGGGAGAAGAAAGAAAATGTCCGGGAATTGCAGACCGTCAAGGGCAATATAGACCAAATCCTGCGCCGTGAGCCGGAACGGGGAAAGGGGCGGGAGAATGAACGGTAAACGCCCATATATGGACTACTGCCAGCACCGGGCGGCGTGTCGGCTTGTGCATGAGTGCTGCAACTATGACAACGGGAATTGTATTGTGCTGGATAACGGCGAGCCTTGCGTGTGTGTGCAGAGTATCAGCTATTCCCTCTTGTGCCGCTGGTTCATTGCCGCCGTGCTGCCGCTGGACGGGAAACTGGAAGCCGCCCTTTTGCACCGGGCAGACAGGAAACGCTGTACCGAGTGCGGCGGGTATTTTCTCCCCAAATCAAACCGGGGGAAATACTGCACGGACTGCGCCGCCAAAGTGCGCCGCCGGAAAGAAGCAGACAGACAACGGAAAAGATACCACCTTTCTACGCATTTAGGCTATGAAAGAAGCCCATAATTCAAGGCTTTTCAGACCGCCCTCAACGGGTAGACGATATTTATATCCTTTACCCCCGAAAAAGCCGTTTTAACTGTGTAACAGAAGCCACAGACAGGAGGTGAGAACCATAACCGATTACATCACAGCCGACACCGCAATGCCGCAGTTTTTCCCTTATCCATGTTTCCTGCTGAAAATGGACTTGTCCTATACCGCAAGGCTGCTCTATGCGCTGCTGCTAGACCGTATCACTCTCTCACAGAAGAACGGCTGGCAGGACAGCGAGGGCAGGACGTATATTTTCTATCCCGTTTCGGAGATAGCGGAAACGCTGGATAAAGGCAGAACCGCCATAAAATCCGCACTGAACGAGCTGGACGCTGCCGGGCTTTTGGTGAGGGAACGCCGGGGATTTTCCGCACCGAACCGCCTTTATGTGAAAATACCGCAAGTGCCAGTGGTACAGTTTTCCGACCATATGACAGCCATAGAGCCGGAAAACCGACCCTCTGATAGCCGGAAAAGCGACCCTCATAAGGGCGGAAAACCGACCTTTGCGTTGGACGGAAAACCGACCCCTAACCAACTTACTATAAACCAACTAAAAGAGAACCAACTAAAAGGAGCGAGTGGGGAGCCGCCCGCCCCATTTGGGAGATATAAAAATATTTTCCTCTCTGAATCCGAGTATGCGGAACTGAAAGAGGAATACCCGGACAGGCTGGAACGGCTTATCGAGGAAATGAGCGAGTTCATAGCTGCCACAGGGAATGATTATGTGTGCCATGCCGCCGCATTGCGCCGCTGGTTAAACCGGGAGAAAAAGGAGAACCCGAAAAAGGGAATCCCCGATTATTCCTACAAAGAGGGCGAGAGCCTTTGACAGCATAGACACAACGCCCCGTAAACAGGGCGTAAAAGACCATGAACAAGGAGGAACGATTTTATGTTTGATTACGATAACGCTACTTTCCGGCTTGCCACGGCACAGAAAGCAGAGCCGGAGGACTACATAGGCGAGGACGGGCTTTTGTATTGCGGGAGCTGCCGCCAGCCCAAAGAAGCCTACTTCCCGGAGGGCAAGACGCTTTTCGGACGTGACCGACACCCCAAAGAATGTGACTGCCAGCGGAAACGGCGGGAGGAACGGGAAGCCGCAGACTGGGAGCAGAAGCACCGGGAGGAAGTGGAACGGCTGAAAAGAATCGGTTTCACAGACCCGGCTATGAGGGAATGGACTTTCGGGAACGACAACGGGAAATGCCCCCAAATGGAGAAAGCCCGCCGCTATGTGGAACAATGGGAGCAGATAGAGGACGGAAACCACGGATTGATTTTGTGGGGGAGTGTCGGCACAGGCAAGAGCTATCTTGCCGGGTGTATCGCCAATGCCCTCATGGAGAAAGAGATTTCCGTGTGCATGACGAATTTTGCCCTTATCCTCAATGACCTTGCCGCCAGCTTCAAAGACCGCAACGAATATATCTCCCGCCTTTGCAGCTTCCCGCTGCTTATCCTTGACGATTTCGGCATGGAGCGTGGCACGGAATACGGCTTAGAGCAAGTCTATAACGTGGTTGACAGCCGATACCGCAGCAGAAAGCCGTTAATAGTCACCACAAATTTGACGTTGGAAGAATTGCAGAACCCGGAGGACACGCCACATGCCCGGATTTATGACCGCCTTATTGAAATGTGTACCCCCGTCCGCATTACCGGGGAGAATTTCAGAAAAGCCAGAGCAAGGGAAAAAATGGAACGCCTTAAAACACTGCTGAACGGAAAGGAGATCTGCCTATGACCGACACCATGAAGAAAGACCGCCCCGCCCGCCGCCCGGACTGCGTGACCGAAACCCGGATAGGCAATACCCTGCTTGTCGTTTCCGGCTTTTTCAAACAGGACGCAACCGACACCGCCGCCGATAAGATGATGAAGCTGCTGGAAGCGGAAGCCGCCGCCGGGAGCCTGCCGCCGTTCTCCGCATAGTGCGATAAGCCTAAAAGGAAAACCGTCATTTTGACGGGGCGTAAAGTAACAGAAAAGACTGTACAGCCAGCCCCGGCGTGTGGTATACTGTCCATACGGAATAGTGGGGCTGGCTGTCGGAAACGGAGGAATCTATGTCAAGACAGACCACCCAAAAAATCACCGCCTTATATCCCAGGCTATCCCATGAGGACGAGCTTTCCGGGGAATCCAATTCCATAAGCAACCAGAAAAGAATCCTTGAATCCTACGCTAAACAGAACGGGTTTACGAATCTGAAATGGTACACGGACGACGGATTTTCGGGGGCAAATTTCCAAAGACCCGGCTTCCAGTCCATGCTTGCCGACATTGAAGCGGGGCTTGTGGGAGCGGTCATTGTAAAGGATATGTCAAGATTAGGGCGGAACTACTTACAAGTGGGAATGTATACAGAAATGATTTTCCCACAGAAAGGCGTCCGCTTTATCGCTATCAATGACGGAGTGGACAGCGCACAGGGCGAGAATGATTTTGCGCCGCTGCGCAACATTTTTAACGAATGGCTGGTGAGGGATACGAGCAAGAAAATCCGGGCGGTAAAACGCTCAAAAGGCATGAGCGGGAAGCCCGTCACAAGCAAGCCTGTTTACGGCTACCTCATGGACGAAAACGAAAATTTCATCATTGACGAAGAAGCCGCCCCGTTAGTGCAGCAGATTTACAGCCTTTGCCTTGCCGGGAACGGGCCGACCAAGATAGCCCGTATGCTTACGGAACAGGAAATCCCCACGCCGGGAACACTGGAATACCGCCGGACGGGAAGCACCCGCCGCTACCACCCCGGCTATGAGTGCAAGTGGGCGACAAACACCGTGGTGCATATCCTTGAAAACAGGGAATACACGGGCTGCCTTGTGAACTTCAAGACGGAAAAAGTGTCCTACAAGGTGAAGCAGAGCCGGGAGAACCCCGTGGAGAAACAGGCGGTATTTGAGAACCACCACGAGCCAATCATTGACAGCCCTACATGGGAGCGTGTGCAGGAGCTGCGCAGACAGCGCAAACGCCCAAACCGCTATGATGAGGTGGGCTTGTTCTCCGGCATACTCTTCTGCGCCGACTGCGGCAGCGTCATGTACCAGCAGAGGTATCAGACGGACAAGCGGCGGCAGGACTGCTATATCTGCGGCAGCTACAAGAAGCGCACGGCAGACTGTACGGCGCACTTTATCCGCACCGACTACCTCACCGCCGGAGTGACCGAGAACTTACGGAAAGTCACCAGCTATGCCGCAAAGCACGAAGCCCGCTTTATGAAGCAGCTTATCCAGCAGGGCGAGGACGGTGACAAACGCCGGAACGCCGCAAAAAAGAAAGAGCTGGAAGCGGCAGAAAAGCGGATTACGGAACTCTCCGCTATCTTCAAGCGGCTTTATGAGGACAGCGTGGCGGGGCGCATATCAGACGAGCGCTTCATGGAGCTTTCGGCAGACTACGAAGCCGAGCAAAAGGAACTGAAAGAGAAAGCCGCCGCTTTGCAGAACGAGCTTTCAAGGACGCTGGAAGCCGCCGCAAACGCCGAGAAGTTTATGGGCGTTCTCCGCAGGCACACCACCATTGAGGAACTCACCCCTACCCTGTTGCGGGAGTTTGTGGAGAAAATCGTAGTCCACGAATCGGAAGCCCCTGACGGGAAACGGCGGGGGAAGCTCCGCAGACAGGAAATCGAAATCTATTACTCTTTTGTCGGCAGGGTAGAACTGCCCGACTAAAGCCCGACCCGTCCGGCAGTCAGCCGGACAGGGGACGGCAAAATTTTTTACACTTCTTTTACTTCTTTATCTCACACGAGCAAATGTACCAGGATTACATCGACGGCAAAAAAGAACTCCGGGACATTAACATGGCATTTCATGCAGGCTATGTCAGCGGAGAGGATGTGCCGCAGGAAACGGCGCGTGGCAGAGGCTTCTGCAATTTTTAAGATGCCGCAAATAAAATAGCGGAAAACATAAAAATAGCTGTAAAATAAAACTGTTGTTTCACAAGGACAGGCGTGCCGGACAACAGTTTTTTTCGTTATAGGAACAGGAAAATGCAGAATTTTAAATGGAAATGGAAAAACAGAATAGCCGTTATAGTCCTTGCGGCAATCTGCGCACTTGGTACGGCATCCTGCGCTGCCCCGATTGAGCAGATTATCGGGGAGATTACGGAAGAAGTTTCCAGCGGTACCTGGAGAGCGGAAGAGGAGAATAACTCCGGCATTACGGACGGCTTCACCATTCCGGAATATACGGGAGAGCCCTACGTTTGTGTCAATGACAATGTTCCCTTTTTTACGGAAGAAGAAAAAACCACGGACACCTTTGAGTCTTACAGCGAGCTGGACAATCTGGGACGGTGCGGCGTGGCATTTGCCAACGTGAGCAGGGAGCTGATGCCCACCGGAAAAAGAGGAAAGATTGGCAGTGTGAAGCCGTCCGGCTGGCGGCAGGCAAAGTATGAGGGACTGATTGACTCGGACCCACCGTTTCTGTATAACCGTTGCCATCTGATAGCATACTGTCTGACGGCGGAAAATGCCAATGAAGAAAATCTCATTACCGGAACTCACTATATGAATGTGGAGGGAATGCTTCCCTTTGAGGAGCAGGTGGCAAAATATCTGGACAGGAACGACAACCATGTGCTGTACCGGGTGACGCCTGTCTTTGAAGGTGATAATTTAGTGGCAGGCGGCGTACTGATGGAGGCTTATTCGGTGGAAGACGACGGGGAAGGAATTTCCTTCTGCGTTTATTGCTATAATGTGCAGCCGGGTGTTATAATAGACTATGTGACTGGAGCAAGTCATATACAATGAATAAAAACAAGGAGGAAAATCCTCTCCTCGCCGGAGGGGCTCGGATTTTTACTTCGTAAAAACAAGGAGGAAAATCCTCTCCTCGCCGGAGGGCTCGGATTTTTACTTCGTAAAAACAAGGAGGATTAGTATGAGCAGAATTGATTTAGGAGCAAAGCCTCTGATATTTCCCATGCCGGTGCTGATTATCGGTACTTATGACAAGGATGGCGTGCCCAATGCCATGAACGCAGCCTGGGGCATGATTTCCGATATGAATGAAATTTCCATCAGCCTTTCTGAGCACAAGACCACCGAAAACCTGGCTGTTACCGGTGCTTTCACTGTAAGCATGGCAACGGAGGGTACGGTTGTTCCCTGCGACTATGTGGGTATTGAGTCAGCAAAAAAGGTGCCGGATAAGTTTGCCAAAGCAGGCTTCCATGCAACAAAGAGCAGCATGGTAAACGCACCGCTGATTGACGAGCTGCCCGTGGCTCTGGAATGTAAAGTAAAGAGCTTTGAAAACGGCATTCTGATTGGCGAAATCGTCAATGTGACGGCGGATGACTCCGTGATGACCGACGGAAAAATTGATGTTAAGAAATTAAAACCCATTGCCTATGATCCGGCTGCCAACACCTATGTGGCTTTAGGAGATGTAGTGGGCAAGGCATTTGCAGCCGGTCTGCAGTTAAAATAGTTCAGCAAAAGAAATTTTCTGCATCGGCGGTTTTTCGAAAAATATCCGTTTTTCAGCAAGGCAGTTTTGCGAAAAAATTCGTTTTACAGAGGTAAGTTTTGTGTATTTATTACTTTTAGCAGTTATCTATTTAGCTTTTATCAGTCTGGGGCTGCCCGACTCGCTGCTGGGCTCGGCATGGCCTACCATCCGCGTGGATTTCGGCGTGCCGTTGTCCTATATGGGCATGGTGTCCATGATTATTTCGGGTGGCACCATTATTTCGGGACTGTTGTCCGAAAGACTGACCAAACGGTTTAAGACCCAAACGGTAACGTTCGTAAGCGTCCTGCTCACGGCCGTTGCCTTATTTGGTTTTTCTACCGTTACGGAATTTTATCAGATGTGCCTTTGGGCAATTCCCTACGGTCTGGGCGCCGGCGCTATTGATGCAGCACTGAACAACTATGTGGCATTGCATTATAGTTCCCGTCACATGAGCTGGCTGCACTGCTTCTGGGGCGTGGGTACGATTGTCAGCCCGTACATTATGAGTTATGCCCTGCTGCACAGCACCTGGACGAACGGCTACCGTACCGTTTCCTGCCTGCAGTTTGCCATTGCAGCGGTAATTCTGGTGACACTTCCGTTATGGAAGGTCAACAAACAGACGGAGACAGAGAGCGGGGAAACCGTGCTTTTAGGCATAAAGGGCGCCTTCAAAATAAAAGGAGTGCCCTACCTTTTGCTGGGCTTCCTGGCATACTGCGCGGCGGAAGCCACCACCATGCTATGGGCAAGCAGTTACCTGGAAGGCACAAGGGGTATCAGCAATGAAAAGGCAGCGGCATACGGTTCGTTGTTTTTTATCGGTATTACCACAGGTAGATTTTTATCTGGCTTTATATCCGACAAGCTGGGTGACAATAAGATGATACGGCTGGGCGTCAGCATTGCGCTTGCGGGTGTGGTATGCATTGCACTGCCGTTTACCGTTACGGCAGTCGTGGGATTTGTTATCATCGGACTGGGCTGTGCCCCGGTGTACCCATGCATTATCCATTCCACACCCGATAATTTTGGGGCGGAAAATTCGCAGGGCATTATCGGCATCCAGATGGCAAGCGCTTATGTGGGCTCCACTTTTATGCCGCCCGTTTTCGGACTCATAGCCAACTATATCAGCCTGAAACTGATGCCTGTATACCTTGCATTTTTCCTGATTTTATTATTCATTATGATTAACAAAACGGAAAAAGCGTGCCGGAAGTGATTTGGCGAAGACGGTGTTGGTGACATCTGCAGAATGGATGTCTTGCAGATATTGAGAAGGGAGGGCAGCCGTGGCTTATTCGGAATTAATTAAAAATTTTGACAACATCCGCGGCTACATGCGCGATTTCTTTTTGTACGGCTTCAAGACCAGAGAAGAATATGACAGGAAAAGCGCCCGCAGTTACGACAACGAACGCCGCCGTATTCAGAGTTATCTCGGTCACCTGATTTCGTTCCGCCAGACTCCCTCCGGCAAAAACGCCTTTATTTCCCTGGAGGGCAGGAGCGTCACCCACAATCCGCTGTATCAGGCGTTCAAAGCCAAAAGCTTCACCAACAAGGATATTACACTGCATTTTCTGCTGTTAGATATCCTTTCGGGCAATTCTTATTCGCTAAAAGATATTCTGCGGATTATGGATACGGAATATCTCACAGCATTTCAGAATCCCATCAGCTTCGATGAGTCCACCCTTCGGAAAAAACTGAAAGAATACGAGGAACTGGGGATAGTCGTTTCCGAAAAGAGCGGCAGGACGGTCACATATCGGCTTTCGGAGAATGAAATCTGTCTTGCGGAATATAAAGAAGCCATCCGCTTTTTTACGGAAGAAAGCCCGTTGGGCGTGATTGGCAGCTACCTGGAAGACCGCATGCAACCGGATGCAGAGAAAGCTTATCCGACTGGCAGAAATGATGAAAACGGAAAGTGTCTGTCCGGCAGGAATGATGAAAACGGAAAGTGTCTGCCCGGCAGAAATGATGAAAACGGAAAGTGTCTGCCCGAAAGAAATGATGAAAACGGAAAGTGTCTGTCCGATAAGAATGACTGCGCCGGAGAATATCTGACCTTCAAAAATCACTATATAATGAATGCCTATGATGCCGAAATTACGGAGCTGATTTTGCAGGGAATCCATGAAAAACGGTTACTGGAGATTACTTCCTTCAGCCGGGGCGATGCAGGCGTGAAGCAACAGACGGTCATTCCTTACAAGCTTTATGTAAGCACACAGGGAGGACGTAATTACTTGTTCTGTATGGATGCGGACAATTTAAGACCCTATTCCCTACGGGTGGATTACATACAAAAAGGAAAAGCGGGAGAGGTTTGTGCGGACTATGACAGACTTCTTAAGGTGTGTGAACGTGCCGGAGAGCATATGTGGGGTGTGAGCTGTGCCAAGTACCGGCGGTACGAGCATATCGAAATGGATATTTATGTGGGGACGGACGAAGCGTTTATCGTTCGCAGGCTGGAACGGGAAAAAAGATGCGGAACCGTTTCCAAAGTGGATGAGGAAACCTACCGTTTTTCGGCGGATGTGCTGGATGCCTATGAGATGATGCCGTGGATAAGGACCTTCTTCGGGCGTATCAAGGCGATACGCTGCGATAACGAGGATGTGAAGAACCAGATAAAAATAGATATGGTAAAAATGTTGAAACAATACGAGGACGAAAATGCTTTTTCATGAAATTTACGGCTGTTATTACCGGGCGGTGGCGAAAATGCTGAACCTGGCTATAGAAGGCGGGCTGACGGAAAAGAAAATGTATGAGATAGTGGCGGAGACTGCTTTTGAGGAAAGCAGTCTTATTATGATACCGGCGTTAAAAAAACAGGAGTGGCAGCTTTTAGACGAAAACCTGCACACGCCCTTAAAGCACACCCCGGATATGCCCCTGACCATACTGGAAAAAAGATGGCTGAAAACCATTCTTCTGGATAAACGGGTAAAATTGTTCTTGGAACCTGTGCCGGAGAATACAGAACAAGCAGCCACTGCCGTGTCAAATGCGGATTTTGCAGCAGCTTGTCCCCGGGAGCTCGCCGACACGGAGCCGTTGTTTTTCCCGGAGGATATCGTGTATTTTGACCGGTATGCCGATGGGGACGATTACGACGACCCTGCCTATATTGCCAATTTCCGGCTAATCAGGCAGGCAATCGCAGAAAGAAGAAAATTGAAAGTTTCTTTCCTGAACAGCAGGGAGCAGAAACGGTGCGAAATTCTGGAGCCGGTTCAGTTGGAGTATTCCGACAAAGAGGACAAATTCCGGGTGCTGTGCGCGGACAGGCAGAGCATTAAGACCGTTAATTTAGGAAGAATTGTGCAGTGCGAACTTTTAAGAGACACATTTCCGGAGAATGTCCGTTTGAAGGAGCGGGAGAAAAAGGTACTGAAATTCACGCTGACGGATGAACGGAATGCGTTGGAGCGCGCCATGATGAAGTTTTCCCACTATAAAAAAGAAGTGGAGCGCCGGGATGCGGAAAATTATCTTGTCACACTGGAATACGATGTGGATGATGAAACGGATGTTCTTATCCAGATTTTGTCCTTCGGAACCTACATAGAGGTGACGGCTCCCGACAGGATGCGCGAAGAACTGAGGAAAAGAATGGAACGTCAAATGGCGCTCGTCGACGAGTTCGCAACTTTTTTTCCGTGATAAAAAAGAAAACAGACTCTATGATAGGATTATCAGGTATATACAATAGCGGGCACGGCAGGCAAATAATTAGACAGGACAGAGCCGGGCAGGAAGGAGTATCCTATGATAGAGATTAAAGGAAAGATGAATACAGCGCTCTGCTACGCAAAGGTAGTGGAGAAGGAAGCCATAGAGCAAATCAGACGAATGTGCGATTACCCCATGACGGAGGGGTCCCAAATCCGTATTATGCCGGATGTGCATGCGGGAAAAGGCTGCACCATCGGTACCACCATGACGATTAACGGGAAAGCTGTCCCCAACGTGGTAGGCGTGGACATCGGCTGCGGTATGTATACGGTGAATTTAGGAAAAGCCGATATTGATTTTGAAAAAGTGGATGAAGCAGCCCACTTTATTCCTTCGGGAAGGGATATCTGGGACGGCAGAATAGAGCGTTTTGATTTGACGGATCTCGTTTGTTACAGGCAGTTAAAGGAAACGAAAAGACTGGCAAAATCCTTAGGAACCCTTGGAGGCGGCAACCATTTCATAGAAATTGATGAGGCCTCTGACGGAACCAAATATCTTGTTATCCATTCCGGTTCCCGGAATCTGGGAAAACAGGTCGCGGAGCTTTATCAGAAGCTGGCGGTCAATCTGGACAGAGGTTATGGGGAATATCTGGAAAAGAGGGAGGAAATCATCCGCACCTACAAGGAACAGGGACGCAGGAAAGAAATACAGGAAGCCTTAAAGCAGCTTCATTTTAAGGTGTATGAGTCGGAACCCACGATGCCGGAGGACCTTTGCTATCTGAGCGGACGATATCTGGAAGATTATCTGCATGATGTGGTTATCTGCCAGGCTTTTGCCAAAAGAAACAGGGAAAAGATGGCGGAACTCCTTCTGGAAAGAACCGGCATGACAGGCGGGGAAGCGTTCCACACCATTCATAATTACATTGATACGGAAGAAATGATTTTGCGAAAAGGAGCCATAGCGGCACACAAGGGCGAAAAGGTATTAATTCCCATTAACATGAGGGACGGCAGTGTTCTTGCCGTAGGAAAGGGAAATCCTGACTGGAATTTTTCGGCGCCCCACAGCGCCGGCCGTCTGATGTCCCGGACGGATGCCAAGGCAAAGCTCAGCATGAAAGAATACGAAGAGTCCATGAAAGGAATTTATACCACTTCTGTCAATGAATACACGCTGGATGAGTCCCCTATGGCATATAAATCACTGGATGATATTATTGATGTTATCAAAGACTCCGTGGATGTCATTGACATTATGAAACCCATTTATAATTTCAAGGCGTCCCGATAAGGAAGAAAGCAAAGCAAGTTGGGTCCAGTGAGGAAAAAATGCAGTAGTCAACAAAAAGTAGACACATATTTTTAGTCTCTATACATC
>ERZ824600.2320-NODE-2320-length-20656-cov-2.932479_pt1 | contig 20656 bp, 15 predicted proteins | sample MGYA00519933_ERZ824600 | MGnify/ENA primary metagenome ERZ824600 (study PRJEB31778, sample SAMEA3449178) | human gut metagenome | biome: human gut; feature: human-associated habitat; material: faeces | place: United Kingdom | collected 2010/2012 ... | reverse complement strand
CCCCGAGCAGGCGAAAGCCATCGTCGAAAGCGGCAACGAGCTGATGAATCACTCCAACGCGCACGACCATTTCAATACCCTCTCCGCTGACGCGATCATTGCGGACGTGAATACCTGCAACGATAAGATCGAAGCGCTGACCGGCGTTCGCCCGACGCTCATTCGCTGCCCCTTCGGCGAGTATGACGACCATGTGATCTCCGCCATTCGCTCCATCGGCATGGAGCCGATCCAGTGGGATGTGGAAGCGTTGGCAGCATCTGGAAGCGCCCGCGGCGCAAGCGATACGCACGCCTTCTGCCGGTTATCCGGGCCAGAAGGCAGGTTCAAAATCCAATTGTTGCAGATACGTCGCCGGATTCATATTTTCCTTAACAGAGTCTTAGTCGTCCCCCATTTGCTGCCCGAAAATATCTCTCGCTTTAAGCGCGATGGATACTTTTTCAATAAATTCATAGTCATCTAAATTCAGCAGGTTTTTTGCCTGACCGATCCGAAATCGGACTGTATTTTCATGCTTTCCCACCTTGCCTGCCGCTCTTTTAACATCTCCGTTGCATTCAAGGTATACAGAAACCGTTTCCAAGAGATCCTTCTTTATTAGCGGGTCAAGAATGCTGCTGCAAAAATTCCTCAGAATTTGATGATTCTTCAGCGGCAGCAGCAACTGATAGACAGACAGCGCATCATATCCCATTGGAGATTTTCCCAATACTCCTCCTATTTCGTCCGCCGAAAGGGCCTGGCGAAATGCAGAAGAAAACTGCTTTACTCCCGCCGCAACCGAGCTGTACCCCATGGAATGCTCTGGCGCATAATAAGAAAAAATCGGCGTCATCTGCTGCAGTATATTGTTGATTTCCCTCTGCCCCTGACAAGGCAGCACAAAAAAGGCTCCCTCCAAATATTTAAAAAGAGGCACTTTGAATTGTATCGCCACATCTTTCTTCAGCATTTGAAGCCGCCGATGACTCAGACCCTGAAAGGTCGCATGCACAACGATGTAGTCAGATTGAACATGCGGTGCAAGGTGCCGGTAAATGTTGCGCTGCTCAGCATCAGAAAGTTCCTTGCTCAGCAGGTGGAAAATTTTATTTTCCAGTAATAACTCTGATTGATCTGATATGATAAGTTCAGAAATGTCATGTATGAGCGCACCGTAAGGAACTGTCCCGTCAATGTGAATAATCGGAAAATCCCGCGAATCGGCAAGTTCGATCACACTTTGCGGAAACTGCGGCAGAAACTCATTCAGCGCAATGCAACAAGCACTTCCCATTTGAATATAAAATGAAACTGCATCATATATCTTTGCCTCCATATCTTTATTCATATAGAAGCTACAGATAAAAGCATCTCCGCTTATAATCAAATCGGCATCCACAAGGGGATTGATCGGACAATCTGTAAAGTTGATCCGCAAAACCTCCCGGTCAAGCCCATTCTTCCCTGCAATTACCTTGGCAGAGTTAAGAATATCCAGCTGTAAAACATCGCTTACCGTAACGCTCACAACAAGCACCTCCTTGCCTTTAATTATGCATCAGTATAATCAAGCCTTCCCAAGATGTCAAATTATACTTGCAGAATAAATGGAAAATTATAAAAATTACAGAAATTTAAATCAAATTTTGTACTATGGCACATTGAAGCGCCTTTGCATATATCTTATAATTTTGTCAAGCAATCCGCAAGGGAATTGTTCAAAATAGACAAGTTTTTAGAGGTGCTTCTTTATGAAAAAACTAACTCTTCAGGAAATCAAGGACACTTTGGTTGGCTGCACCATTCTTGGTACAGGCGGCGGCGGCTCTTTAGAGAGCGGGTTAGAGGCCGTCGAAAAAGCCTGGAACGCCGGGCACGAGTTCAAACTGCTCTCCTTCGATGAAATCAACGATGACAGCTACTATGCCAATCCTTATTATTGCGGTTCTATCGTCCCCAAGGGCGATACCAGCCAGAAACGCGGAGACGAGATCGCCACGTCGGTGAAGGCTCTGGAAGAGTACATGGGCGTTCAGTTCGAAGGCCTTGTTTCGATTGAGTATGGTGGCGGAAACACCGGCGCAGTCATGGCCGCCGCAGCTCGTACGGGCAAATACATTGTCGATGCAGATGCAGCCGGCCGCGCAGTGCCGGAGCTTCAGTTTTCCACTTATTATGTGACGGAAAATCCCATCACGCCTTTCTCCGTCGGTACTTCATTCGGCGACATGGCGATCGTCACAAACGTAGAAAATGATGCTCGCGCAGAAGCGCTCTCCCGCTACATGGCAATCGGATCCGGCGGCTTGGTTGGTATGACCGATCACCCGATCAAGGGCGACAAGCTGCGTCACGCAGTCATTCCCAATGCATTGACGTATGCAGCTACTGTTGGTCGTGCCCAAAGAGAAGCCGTTGAGCGCGGTTCCGATCCCATTCAGGCGATCCTGGACACTGGAAAGGGTAAGCTGCTTTTCCAGGGAACCGTCACCGGCGAGTCCGAATGGGGCATCAAGGATGGCTTTACCGTTGGCACGATTCACATTGCCGGCGAAGGCGCTTTTACACACCAGACTTCAAAAATCTGGTACAAGAACGAGAACATGGTAATGTGGATCGACGACAAGGTAAATCTCACTTGTCCGGATCTCATTTGCGTGGTGGAAAAAGCTACCGGCTACCCCATCACCAATCCGAACTGCGTCGAGGGAATGGAGGTTGCCGTTCTCGGCTTCCACTGCCACGAGCTCTGGACGCGCGAACGCGCATTGGAGATTCTTAATCCCCGATTCTTTGGATTTGATATGGACTGCGTCTTCCTTCAGGACTGATCGCACAAACCTGCAACGAACTCTTATGATTTAGGGAATGAATTTGTACCGAAATGGACAAGCACTCTTTTTACGCCAACATCTTGCAAAGGGCGGCCTATTTCGGTACAATTCAAACCCAAGCAGTAGATTCGATCACAGTAGGGAAGAATCATCATATGAGACAGAAATAGCCAAATGACGTATTGCGGGAGGCAATAATATGAGTAATAACACTGCAACCAAGGCTCCGTTGGAAGAAAAGTACAACGACTACGAAAAAACTCCAGTCCCCGAAACCGCCAGACAAACTTGGTATCAGCAGGGCATGGTATGGCTTGGCGCGGGATTTGGCCTGAGCGGATTAGCTACCGGCGGTGTGCTTGCCGACGGTCTCTCTTTCCGGGATATGCTTTTAGTCAGCATAATCGGATCTATTATCATCACCATCATCGGTACTCTCAATGCTCTTGTTAGCGCGCATACCCATCTTTCTACTTCTTTTACCTGTCGCCGCTCCTTTGGTATAAAGGGTGCCAAGATCATCGGCATTATTCTCTGCATCTCCAACTTTGGTTGGTACGCATTTCAGGCAGACCTGTTCGGTACAACGATTGCTTCTGTCATCAAGCACGTTAACGGAAGCTCTGTCAATTCTGTGATTTTTACAATTATCGGCGGTATCACCATGTCGCTGACCGCCATTTTCGGATTTAAGGCGATCAAGCTTCTCAGCGAAGTGGGCTTGCCGCTGCTTGCGGTTCTCTGCGTCATTGCCGTTTGGAAAACAAGCTCCATGATTTCTTTCGGCGACATTTGGAACGCCGGGCCGGTCAGCACGCCGATTACCATTCCCATGGGCATCGCCGCCGTCGTCGGTTCCTTTGCCGTAGGTGTTACAATGGTAGGTGACTTCAGCCGCTTCTCTAAGTCCAAGCGGGACTGCATGATCGGCGTAAGCATCGGTCATTGCTGGGGATACATTCCCATCTTGATGTGCGGCGCATTCTTCAACTACGCCTTCCACAACTGGAATATCGTGGAGATTATGATTCTGTCCCTCGGCTTAGGCCTGTTCGGCGCTCTTGTGTTGATCATCGGTCAGTGGACCACGAACGACAACAATCTGTACACCAGCGTACTGGGTCTTATGAATACTCTGGACGGTATCAGCAAAGTCCCCCGCATGCGCCTGACCCTCATTGTCGGTTTGATCAGCACTGCAATTGCTGCAGTTGGCTTGTATAAATACTTTGTGACTTTCCTCTCCTTGTTAGGCGTGTTCATTACCCCGATCGGCGGTATCCTGATCGCTGACTTCTATATCTGCAACCGGAAAAACTATGACGGCGGCGACGTTCCTCAGGGCATCAAGTGGGACGCCATTGTGTCGTGGGCTGTGGCTTCGTTTGTCGGCGTTACCATGACGGCTCGCCCCGTGGGGCTTGGTTGGTTTGTCGCGGTGGGTGATGTGATCCCCGTTCCCCTGATCTGCATTGCAGTCGCTATGGTGCTGTACGTTGTAAGCCAGAAGCTCCAGAACCGGAAGCTCCAGAATAAGGCTGGTGCAGTTTAATGGACAGCATGCAGCGCGTTCTTTCTTACTTCCGTGAAATCTGCAGCATTCCCCGGCGCTCCGGCGATGAATCAAACGTAGCGCAGTATTTAATCGAAACAGGAAAGCGCCTCGGTCTGGAAGTTGATCAGGACAGCTGCGGAAACGTGGTTCTCCGCAAAGCGATTTCCCAAACAACGCCGCCTACAATTCTCCAGGCTCATATGGATATGGTATGGGAATCGACGGGAACTCCTTATCAAAAGGGCGTATCATTGCGCGAAACCGATGAATGTCTCCACGCAGTCGGTTCGACCTTAGGCGCAGATAACGGAATCGGAATGGCTCTGATCCTCGCACTGATGGAAGACGACACGGTACAGAATATCGAGGGTCTTTTTACAGTAGACGAAGAAACCGGTATGACCGGTGCCAAAGAATTGGACGCATCTCTTGTTTCCGGTACCCGGCTGATCAATTTGGACAGTGAAACAGAAGGGACATTCACCATCAGCGCCGCAGGCGGTCTCAACATCATTTTGAATGCCTCCGTTGAATGTCATAAGCAGTCGCGGTTTCATAACCCCAAGGTCCTCAAGCTCTCTGTATCCGGCCTAAAGGGCGGCCATTCCGGTCTTGATATTGGAACCCCGCACCTCAACGCCATTCAGATTTTGGTTCGCTGGCTTCGCAGCTGCCCCGCTTCAAACTGGGAATTGCTCGAACTGCACGGCGGTACACGTTCCAATGCGATTCCAGTTTGCGCAGAAGCCCTCATTCAGGTCGGCGATACATCTTCAGAAGAAGAATGGAAGCTTGCCGCCAGCGCAATCACCGCTCAGGCAGAATCTGTGGATCACGGGATTCTTCTTCAGACTTCATTTGAGGCACCGATCTGCAAGCAAGCATATACGGATTCCTTCTGCGATCAACTGCTCTCTACGCTTGCCGGCCTGCCTCACGGTGTATTGCAGCGTACCCCGGAAATAATCCAGCTTTCCAGCAATTTAGCCACTGTCCGTCAGCTTGGCGATAATGTTGAAATTGTGGAAAGCCTGCGTGCTTCTTCTCAGGCGTTTCTCAGCGAAGGAAGAGACCTCGTCGTTCACACTGCTGACCGCGCATCGTTTCAATCTTCTCAGCAGGATTACTATCCGCCTTGGGAATCTGCAAAAGATGTTCCGCTGCACGCACTGTTTGCACAAACTTACCAATCATTATTTCAGCAGCCCTGCATTATGGAAAATGTTCATGCCGGTGTTGAATGCAGCATTCTCCAGGAACGTTGCCCCTTCATTCAGGAAATGATTTCTATTGGCCCAACCATTCGCTATGCGCATACAGTTCAAGAAAACGTAAATCTTTCCTCGATCGACAGGGTATACCAGTTGTTAAAAGCAGTGCTGCGGCAGCTTTCTAACTAAAGTAAGGAGAGCAAGCCCATTTCGTGCTTGCTCTCCTTGTACTTTTTCTCATGCTGAAATGCAATTATCCCCTTACTTCTCTTCCCGCTCCGGCCGGTGCCGTTCCGCAGGGTGCAGCAAAAAGCTCCTCATGTAAAGCGCGTCGCCCGTGCAGTGGAAATCGAAGGTCATGCCATCGCCGGAGTCGGTCGACACGCCGATCTCCGCCTGCTTGACGATGTGGTAGTGCGAGCGGATACCGCTTTTGAAATAATCTCGGGTGTAGTTCTTCTCTCCGTTCAAGGGGTACATTTCCCGCAGCTTTTGCAGCGAGCGGCTGTCGGGATCAAAGTAGAAATAAGTGCCGATCACGGAGGCAGAGGGCTTGAGATACTGCCGCATCCGATCGAGATAGAAATCGTCGGCGTAGACGCCATATTCGTTCGTGCTGCAATAGTCGATCAGCAGGTCGACGCAGCCCTTTCGCAGCGGGAAGGTGGTGTTGTCCGCTGCTGCAATGTAAAGGATCTCCGGCTTTGCGGGCAGGCGGTCGATGTAGCCCTTATAAAGCTCAATGATCGCGGGGAACTTGTCCTGCACCACATAGATGTTGCTTGGATCGATCTGCGTCAGCTTCTTGTAAAGGGCGAAAAACGAGTTCAGGTGCGTTTCCATCACAACGCTGCCGCTCGGCAGGGAAAGCTCCTTGATCCGCGTCCCCATCCAGTTGTAAGACTTCTGGATCAATGACACCAGCTCGCTCGGCGCGCTGCGGTACAGTTCGCGGTCAATGTCCGGTTCGTCAAAGGGGTACTTTTCCTCGCACTCGGCGTAGATGATCCCGTTGCGGATCTCCGCACGGTAGCCGCAGCTACAGTGGAGGTCGGCGGAAAAAATAGCGGACATATCCATATCTGCCTTGCTGATCTGGAACGCGCCGCCGCAGCGCGGGCAGCACAGCAGTGAGAGCGCGCGCAGCGGCACGCCGGTCGGCGCAAGAGCGCTGCCATGCGGCGCCGCCGCCTGGCGGTTCAGCTCATCAATGAACTCGTTGATCTCTTCTTTGTAGTGCTGATACCGCACACGCTGATCCTCTAACTGTTTCTGATGTGTGCGCAGCAGCGCCACGCAGTCCTCCACCGTGTCCTGCTCCACGCCGCTCGACACGCGCTCGAGCGAGAGCAGCCTGTGCGCCGTTTCGAGGGAAAGCCCCCACTTTTTGAATTGCACGATTCTCTCTAACGTATGGCAGTCCTGTTCATCGAAAAGGTACTGCGTTCCCTCGCCGTCTGGTACGATCAATCCTCTGCGGATATAATAGCGGATCGTGGAGACCGGAACGCCGGAACGTTTAGATGCCTCACCGATTCTCATTTCATTCTTCTCTCCTATCTCTGATAACAGCAGGCGTACAGTATCTTATTCGTATTTTATCACGCAAAAAAGAGAATTTCAAATTCATTTTTTTATAAAGATAAAGCTCACTCCACCTTTTGGCGAAATATCGGCAAAAGGTAAAGTGAGCTTATCTGTAGCGCGTGAAACGAAAAAAACGGTCTCTTGACATGAACGCGGATTTTCGACTTACAATAGGCTTCACAGTCAAATAGCTTTTTAGAAATGATAAGGAGTGAATGCTATGCCGTCGATCAAACTTCCGCCGAGCGAGGCGATAGATGACCTGTACCGCGCCATTCTGAGCCTTCGCAGCGAAGATGAGTGCCATCTTTTTTTCGGTGACCTCTTCACCCGTCAGGAATTGTCCCTTTTTTCGCAGAGGCTGCAAGTTGCACGAATGCTGTCGGACGGCTGCACCTACGGCGCTGTGCGCTCGCAGCTGTCAACCAGCAGTTGTACCATCACGCGTGTCAACACAAACCTGCAATTCGGTACCGGCGGCTATCAGCTCATTCTTGAACGGCTGAACACCGCCGGCACACAGACAGACGAACAGGATCTAAGTCTTAGATGAACTGCGAAACAATGACCGCAGCGATCATCAGAGGAATGTTGAAGGCGATGAAGGTCGGCACGCAGGTATCCCAGATGTGATCGTGCTGACCGTCGGCGTTCAGACCGGACGTGGGGCCGAGGGTGGTATCGGACGCGGGGGAACCGGCGTCACCGAGAGCCGCAGCAGCGCTCATCAGCAGGATGGTAGCAGCGGGAGAGAAGCCGATGTGCTCGCAGAGGGGCACGAAGAGGACAGCCAGAACGGGGACAGTACCGAAGGAGGTACCGATGCCCATGGTGACCAGAAGACCGATGAGGGTGATGACGATCGCAGCGATGAGCTTGCTGCCGCCCATGATGGAAACGCCAGCTTCGACCAGCTCATTAACACCGCCGGTCGCCTTGATGACGGTAGCATAACCGCCGGCGATGAGCATAACGAAAGCGATCAGACCCATGAGCTTCACGCCGCCGGCGAGCTGCTCGTCGATCTCGTTCCAGGGAATAGCGCGGAAGACGATCATGACGGCGAGACCGGCGAGGGAGGACAGAGCGAGATCTTCGGTGAGGACCTGAGCGACAACGACGACGACGATGGCAGCCATGGTCACATAGTGACGGTAGCCGAGCTCGCCGGTAACAGCGTCGGACGCGGAGGTATCCGCCTCGATCATCTGATAGTCGCGGGGCTTGCGATAGAGCACAAACACGGCGATCAGCAGGCCGATGAGCATGGCAACGGCGAGCACCCAGTTGACCTTGGCGACGTCGTTGACAGTGACTTCCATGCCGTTGGCGGTCAGGTTGTCGCTGATGATGGTCTGGAAGATCAAACCGAAGCCAAAGGGAATGGCAATGTAGGGAGCCTTATGACCGAAGGCAAGGCAGCAAGCCACAGCGCGGCGGTCGAGGCGCATCTTGTTCATCAGCACGAGCATGGGAGGAATCAGGATGGGGATATAAGCGATGTGAATGGGGATGAGGTTCTGAGACAGGCAGGCGATCAGGGTGATCATGCCGAGAAGCACGAGCTTCTTGGTGCCAATGATCTTGCTCAGCTTCTTGGAGACAATGTCGGCAAGGCCGGTGGTAGCGATCGCCGTAGCGAAGGTACCGAGCAGGATGTAGGCAAGAGCGGTAGTCGCGTTGCCGGAGAAACCGGACGTGAGCAGGCTCATAACGCTATCGCCCTTAGCGGCGTAGATGGGGATACCACCGGCAAGACCGCCGGCAATACAGGCGACCAGCATGGCGAGCAGAACGTTCAGCTTCAGAAGGCTGAGTACGCACAGCACGATGACCGATATGGTCACGGGGTTGGTTAAAATACTCATAGATTTCCTCTCTCTCTGTTTTTGTCGATTTGTTTTTCTCCAGTTTTGCGTGGAGCGGGCAGGCGGTGTCTGTCAGGCCGCTTGCCACACTCGGTATTTTAGCATGCGTTTTATGCAAATACAACAAATTTGAGCAAATCCGCAGCCGCTTGTTTTGTGCATTGTAGCACCGGTGCACCGATGCACTAATGCAGGAAAGTAATGTGCTGCTTCTATACGATAATACGTGCAAAATGCGAAATGATACGTTATGATAGTCACACCCATAGCATAGCAATGTATATCTTTTGCCATTAGGTATACTTGCATCTCTCTTGAATGCACACAGATGTGTGAAAAGCGGGCACTTTTCACTCATCTGTGTGTTTTTTCTTTTTTCTAAAACAAGCGATATCATTTGCACTATACAAATTGTAAATTCTATTCACCAAATGCTTTATTTATGAATTTTTATATTGCAAGAGCTGCTTTCTTGTGGTAAAAATATAGCATACACTTTACTAAGGTGGTGAGCTTTCATGCCAACTATGCAGCAAATGATTGAGCTGAGCGATACTCTGACGAAAACGCAGACGCGTATCTTCGAATACATGCTCAACCACCCGGAGGCCGTTTGCTACGACACCCTGCGCAATACCGCCGAGCGCATCGGCGTAACGGAGGTTTCCGTGCTCAAGGTTTGCCGCAAGCTCGGATGCAGCGGCTATGCCGAGATGAAAGAGGTGTTCCGGCATTACGTCGGCGAACGGCTGAAGGACTCCTTTGACCGCAGCTACACATTGGAAACGGTGGACGACCGTTCCCGCAGCGACCGCGGCGCGCTGCTGCGCTCGATGTTCGAAGCCGAGCAGCAGGGGATCACCGCGCTGGCCGCCTCGATCGGCGAGGAACAGATCTTCGACTGCGCACAGACGTTAATGAACGCGCGCGAGGTGCTGCTCTTCGGTCACGATGTTTCCAAGGTGATGGCAGACTACTTCGCCCACCGCCTGAACTACCTTCGCATCAAGGCGTCAAGTCTCAAGCTCGGCGACAGCGACACGGTGAAAACCTCGCTCTCTATGGCAAACGAAAACGACGTGATCGTGCTCTTTTCGTTCCCGCCGTACTATGAGCCGGTATCCAACGTGGCCCGTTACGCCGCCTATCGCGGGGCGACGATCATCACGATCACCGACAGCAGCGCCTCCCCCGCCGTCACAGACGGGCCGTTCAATTTCATCTGCGGCACCAAGACCAAGTTCTTCTTCAACTCGCTCACCGCGCCGATCTCGCTGATCAACGTGCTCACCTCCTGCATCGCCTTGGAAATGGGCCCGGCGCTCGATCGGATCCTGGACGAGGAGCTGAGCGTATCCCGCTTTATGAGCGGAGAAATTCCAGAAGAAAGTGAGCATCTGAAATGATAACTCTGATCCAGAATGCAGACGTTTACGCCCCCCGCCACCTGGGTATGCGCGACGTACTGCTCGAGGGCGGAAAAATCGCCCTCATCGCTCCCTGCGGGGAGATCCCCTCTCGCTTTCCCACGCTGCAAACGGTCGACGCGGCAGGCAAACCGCTCGTCCCCGGATTCATTGATCTGCACGTTCACATCACGGGCGGCGGCGGTGAGGACGGTTTTTCCTCCCGTGCGCCGGAATCCCGCCTGACGGATTTTACCACTGCCGGCGTCACCACCGCCGTGGGGCTTCTCGGAACGGACGGCATCGCCCGCAGCCTGGAAACGCTTTATGCCAAGGCGCATGCCCTGACGGAAGAGGGCATGGACTGCTATATGCTCACCGGCGCCTATGGCTACCCCTCCCCCACCCTCTGCGGCAGCGTAGAGCGGGATCTCGTTCTCATCGACCGCGTTGTGGGCGCAAAGATCGCGCTTTCTGACCACCGCAGCTCCGAGATCACCTATGAAGAATTGCTGCGGCTGGCAAGCGCGGTTCGCCGCGGCGGACTGCTGAGCCGCAAGGCAGGGCTGCTGACCATTCACATGGGCGATGGACAGGAGGCTCTTTCCAAGCTCTTCCGTGCATTGAAAGAATCCGAGGTGCCTCTGAGCACCTTCCTTCCGACTCATGTCGCGCGCAACAGCGCGCTGCTTGAGGAAGCGATAGAGTGGATCAAGGCGGGCGGTCAGGCCGATTTCACCGCCGGCGAGACTTCCTCCGGCGGCACGGCGCACCTGATGACATACGCCATGGACAAGGGCGCCGACAGCAGCCGCATGACGCTCTCGAGCGATGCTTTCGGCAGTCAGCCGCGCTTTGACGAGCAGGGCCGATGCACGGGGCTGAGCTACAGCACGAGCCGCGTGCTGCACGATGAGCTTGTAAATCTTGTGCAGCATGAAGGCTTCCCGCTGGAAACCGCCCTCACCTTTATCACCTGCAATCCCGCGCGCGTGCTGCGGATGGAAGCGCAAAAGGGCTGTATCGCCGAGGGTGCAGACGCGGATCTCGTCCTTCTCGGGCAGGCGCTCAGCATCGATGGTGTCTTTGCCCGCGGCAGACAAATGGTCAAAAACGGTCAGGCGATCGTCAAGGGTCGCTTCGAATAAACGATCGGAGGAATTATGATGAAAAAAATCCTATCCCGTACAGCGTCCATCGCACTCGCAATGCTTTTGACGGTCTCCTGTCTGAGCGGCTGCGGTTCCAAGAGCGTGAATACCGCAGAGTATCTTGGCACTTATTCTACCGACGTCACCTCCCTCATTCCCTTCTACCTGCCCGACACCACGGGCAAGAAGGTCATCTCCAACGTCATCGACGGTCTGATCGAGACCGACCGCTTTGGTGCCTTCGTTCCCTCGCTCGCTGAAAGCTGGGAGCACAATGACGATTACTCCGTCTGGACGTTCCACCTGCGCAAGGACGCCAAGTGGTACGACAGCAAGGGCGCAGAGGTCGCGCCCGTCACCGCGCAGGACTTTGTGGACGGCATGCGCTTTGTTGCCGACCATAAGAAAACCAAGAGCGACATGTCCATCATCAAGAGCGTGATCGCCGGCCTTGGCGAATATTACGACACGCTCGTTGACTTTGACGACCCCAACCTGGCACCGAGCAAAAAGCCCGAAGGCCCGCGCGAAAAGCTGGAAGCACAGTTCGACGACACCGTCGGCGTCAAGGCGCTCGACGAGTACACCGTCCAGTACACGCTGACCGCGCCCGTGCCGTATTTTGAATCCTTCCTCGTCACTGAGATCTTCCTGCCCAACCACAAGGAGTTCTCCGACCAGTGCGGCACCAAGTTCGGCACCTCCCCCGACCAGCTCCTTTACTGCGGCGCTTACATTCTCCAAAGCTGGCAGCGCAACAAGGAATTTGTCATGGTCAAGAATGAAAACTACTACGATGCCGACAAGGTCAGCGTGGAAAAGATCGTTCTCCAGAAGATCACCGACGGCGCCGCCACGGTCGAAATGTTTAAGCGCGGCGAGCTGACCGGCACCTCCCTCACGGGCGATCAGGTCGAGCATTACATGCAGGATCCCGAATGGGGACAGTATGTGACGCTGCGCGACAAGTCCTCCGTCAATTTCTGGTTCTTCCCGAACTTCGAAAGCCCCAACAGCGAGTTCAACGCCTTCGTGCAGAATGAGGACTTCCGCCTCGCGCTCTATCACGCGCTCGACCGCGTGACCATTGCGCAGCTCTACAATCCCTACGACACCGAAGATATGCTGACCAACCTCATCTGCCCCGAGGACGTCTGCTACGATGAAAACGGCATCGACTACACCGATTACGCTCCCCTCAAGGAGATCAAGGAGCGCGGCGCCGCCACCTACGATCCCGCTCTTGCAAAGGAGTACTTTGAAAAGGCTCTCAGCGCGGTGACCGACGGCAGCGGCAACATTCGCGGCGCAAGCGCCGGCGAGGTCAAGATGGGCCGCACCTTCTCGTTCCAGACCGACGGCAAGCTGCCGCTCCAGCTGGTCTACGTACACGGCGCGTCCTCCGACGAGGTCTCCATGGCGCAGATCATCAAAATGAACCTTGAAGAGGTCTTTGGCAGCGAGAATATCGAGGTCATCCTCTCCCAGTTCACGGGCGACAAGTACAACGATGTCATCGCTCCGGGCAACTTTGACTTTGCCTATGATAACTACAGCTTCAAATATGCCGATCCTCTCTCCCAGCTCGACCGTCTGACGACGGGCGGCGCCGTCAACGACGGCCGCTACTCTCTGCCGCAGTTCGACGCGCTGGTGAAGGAGGCAAGCGAAAAGCTCGTCGCTTCCGAGCGCTATGAACTCTTCGCCCAGGCTGAAGGCATGCTCATCAATGGCGGCTACATCATTCCGTGGGAGAGCGGCGGCGGCACTTACGGCATGACCCGCGAGATCCCGTTCACCGCGCCGCGCGGCGGCTTTGGCCTCTCCCGCTTTAAGTATAAGGGCATGCAGCTTTCCGAAGAGCCCATCTCGGCCGAGCAGTACAAGCAGCTGGAAGATGAGTTCTATGAGCAGCTGCTCAAGAGAAATGCCGGCTGAGACGCCGCCGTACCGATATAAAGGGTGGTAACATGGCTAAATATATCTTTAAGCGGACTTTGCAATCCCTGCTCAGTGTTTTCATCGTGGTATTCGTTGTATTTCTGCTGCTGCGCCTGATGCCGACCGACGGCTACTTCACGCGCGACGACTACCAGAACATGAGCGAGGCCGAGCGCGAGATGTACCTTGAGGACATCGGCGCTGTCGGCAATCCGATCAAGCTTTTCGGCAAATTCATGGTCGACCTCTTCCACGGCGACCTCGGCGAGTCCTACGTGCTCCAGCCCCACCGCGCCATTTCGGATATTCTGGCGGAAAAGATCCCCTATTCGCTCTACTTCGGCGTAGTGAGCATGCTCATCTCGCTGGTTCTCGGACTTCTGATGGGCATGGCGATGGCCAAGGGCAAAGGCGGCCTGCCGGATGCGTTGGGCACGGGCTACGTGGTCATCGTGCGCGCCGTGCCGAGCCTTATCTATCTTTTCCTGCTCCAGATCGCCATCACGGGTCTTTTCAAGATCCCCATGATGTTCAGCGAGCGCAATCCCGTCACCTGGATCCTGCCGACGATCTCGCTCTCGCTTTCGAGCATCGCCTGGTATGCCATCTGGCTGCGCCGGTTCATGGTAGATGAGGAAAACCGCGACTATGTCAAGTTCGCCCGCAGCAAGGGCATGAGCGACTGGAAGCTGATGAAGTCCCACGTGCTGCGCAACGCGCTCGTGCCTCTCGCGCAGTATTTCCCCCTGCAAATGCTTCTGACGATCTCCGGCTCCCTCGTGATCGAAAGCCTCTATTCCATTCCCGGCATGGGCGGCCTTCTCGTGGAAGCCATTCAGGAGATGGACAACTCTCTTGTTCAGGTGCTTGTCATTCTGTATTCAACTCTGGGCGTGCTCGGCGTGTTCCTTGGTGATATTCTGATGGTATTTCTGGATCCGCGCATCCGCCTTACGGAAAAGGAGGAGGGATAGTCATGAACGCTGCAAAGCCAAATCTCAAGGTCTCGCTGAGCGAGAGCATGTTCGAACGCATTCCCTTCGACTACGAAAAGAGCGAACTGACCGGCTACTCCAACTACTCCTACTGGCACAGCACCTTCCGCACCTTCTTCAAGCAACGCAGCTCCACGGTGCTGCTGGGCATCATGTGCGCGTTTGTTGCGATGAGCCTGCTCTACCCGCTCATCAGCGAGCTGATCCCCGGCTGGGAAACGAGCTACCGCAACCCGAACTTTGCCCAGACCGGCAGCGCCATGTGGAACCTCTCCCCCTGCAAGGAGCACTGGTTCGGCACGGACAACATCGGCCGCGATATGTGGGCGCGCACCTGGTACGGCACGCGCACCTCGCTGCTGCTGGGCTTTGTGATCGCGTTTTTCGACGTGACGCTCGGCACGATCGCGGGCGCGCTGTGGGGTTACGTGCAGCGCATCGACCGCTTCATGACGGAGCTTTACAACATCGTCACCAATATCCCGCAGACGGTCTATCTGGTGCTCTTCACCTACATTCTGCGCCCGAGCTTCTGGACGATCGTGCTCGCCATGTGTCTGACCGGTTGGCTCTCCATCGCGCGCTTCGTGCGAAACCGCGTTGTCGCCATCCGTGAAAACGAGTACAACATTGCCTCCCAGTGTCTCGGCACGCCGCTCTCCCGCATTCTGCTGAAAAACATCGTGCCGTATATCGTCAGCATCGTCATCATGGAGGTCGCGCTGACGATCCCCTACTCCATCGGCTCTGAGGTTTTCCTCAGCTACATCAACCTCGGCCTTCCGCTCGACGTTGTGTCGCTCGGCAACCTTGTCTCCGTCGGCAAGAACAGCTTTGAGGTCTATCCCTTCCAGCTGATCTATCCGACCATCATCCTCTCGTTCGTCACGGTGTCGTTCTATATTGTGGGCAACCGCTTCGCGGATGCCTCCGACCCGCGCAATCACATTTAAGGAGGGACGCAGCTATGGCAAATACGATTCTCAGCGTCCGCGACCTCCGCGTCAACTTCAGCCTGCGCGGCAAAACGCTCACCGCCGTGCGCGGCGCGAGCCTCGATCTCTATGAAAACGAAACGCTCGCCATCGTCGGCGAGTCCGGCAGCGGCAAGAGCGTGCTGACCAAGACGCTCATCGGCATGACCGACAAAAACGGTACGATCGTCGGCGGCAGCATCGACTTCAAGGGCACCCGGCTCGACTGCCTTGCAGAAAAGGACTGGCTCGCCATTCGCGGCAAGCGCATCGCCATGGGCCGCATCCCCCAGGCCATCTGGGGCTACGAGCCTGACGCCCTGCTGCGTTGCGGCTATTCCGACGATTTCTACAAGAGCCTGTCCATCCAGTATGTGGGCACGGGCGAAGCCGCCACCGCCCTGGTCAACGGCCAGGTGGACGCCGCCACCATCGGCGGCTACATGGACCCCGTCAGCGGCAAGTTCTCTCCTGCGCCCCAGACCGTGGAAGTGGTCGCCTCCGGGCGTGACCTGCACCACCTCGACTGGACGGAAGACGCCGTCAAGAACACCGCCGCCAAGGACATCCAGCTGATCCCCTTCAAGGTGCCCGCCAACTCCGTGGAAGGACAGACCGCCCCCATCTTCATCGGGGCCGATACTCACGGCCTGTTCGCCCACCCCGACTTCCCCGAAGAATACGCCTACATCCTGGCCAAGGCCATGATCGAGAACATCGACGCCTTTGCCCAGTACCACGCCCTTGGCGCCCTGATGAGCCGTGAAGGCCTCATCAAGGGCTGGAGCCCCGAGCAGATCCACCCCGGAGCCCTGCGCGCCTACAAGGAAGCAGGCCTGCTGTAACCGACACTCCCCTGGACCGGGCCGCTCCGGCGGCCCGGCGCCACATCCCGGAGCCGATGGAGACGACTATGAGAGCGGGAGAACTTGCATCCAGCATGATTTTTCGTGGCGGCGCTCTGGCCATGGTGCTTTACCACGCCATTGCCTCCCAGTACCTGTATTTTTCACAGTGGGAACACCAGACCATCCACTTTTCCTTCCTGTTCCTGCTGATCTTCATGAGCTACGCACGCAAGACGTCCAACAAGGCCGTCAAGTTTTTGCTGTATGCCTGCATGCTCGTGACGCTCGTCTGCTGCGCCTATGTCTATCTGAACACGGAAGAACTGGAGATGTCCCAGGGCTTCCCCACCCAGGCCGCCGTCATCGTCGGCATCTGCCTCATGCTGGGCACGGCCCTGTGCACCTGGCTGAGCTGGGGCCTGCCGCTGCTCATCGTGGCCGTGGTCTTCGTGGCCTACTTCTTCCTTGGGCACATGCTCAGCGGCCCGCTCCATCATCCCGTCTTTTCCTTTGATTATGTGGTCTCCATGCTCAGTGTGGGCCTGTCCGGGCTGTACGGCCTGTTCATGTCCATCAGCGCCGACCAGGTCTTCCTGTTCGTGGTCTTCGGCTCGCTGCTGGGCATCTTCAAGGTGGAAGGCCTGCTCATGGAAGCCGGCAAGATCCTGGGCCGCCGCCTGCGTGGCGGGGCCGGACTCACGGCCGTGTTCTCCAACTCCCTCATCGGCATGGTCTCCGGCGCCCCCGTGGCCAACGTGGCCATCACGGGCCCCTTCGTGCTGCCGTACATGAACCGCTCCGGTTACAACGTGGATGAAGCCGGCGGCATCCTGGCCTGCTCGGCCACGGGCAGCCAGCTCATGCCCCCCGTCATGGGCGCGGCCGCCTTCATGATGGCGACCTTCATCGGCCAGCCCTATGCGGTGGTCATGCTGGCGGCCATCCTGCCCGCCGTGCTGTACTTCACCGGCATTTTCATCGCCGTCCATCTGGAGGCCAAGAAGCTGGGCCTGAAGGGCCTGTCCCGTGACGAAATGCCCGCATGGAAGGATCTGGGCCGCAAGAGCTATCTGCTGCTGCCGCTGATCCTGCTGGTGTGGCTGGTGTCCAGCGGCGCCAAGACCATGCAGTTCTCCGCCGCCGTGTCCATTCTGGCGGCAGTCGTGGTGGGCTTCCTGAATAAAGGAGAGCGCCTGACCCCCAAGAAGATCTTCGAGGCGCTGGAAGCTGGTGCCCGCGGCGCCATCACCGTCGGTGTGGCCTGTGCCGTGGCCGGTATGATCGCCGGCTGCATCACCGTTACCGGTCTGGCTTCTATCCTCATCAACGGCATCGTGGGCCTGGCGGGCAACGCTCAGATCATCGGTCTGGCGCTGACCATGGTTTGCTGCATCATTCTGGGCATGGGTGTGCCCACCACCGCTAACTACTGCATCATGGCGTCCACCTGCGCTCCCATTCTCATTAAGATGGGCATTCCTGTGGTAGCGGCCCACTTCTTTGTGTTCTACTTCGGCATCGTGGCGGATATCACGCCGCCTGTGGCGCTGGCTGCCTACGCCGGTTCCGCCATTGCCAAGTCCGACCCCATGAAAACAGGCGTCAACGCCACAAAGCTGGCCATCGCCGCTTTCATCGTCCCCTATATCTTCGCGTACTCTCCCGCCCTGCTGTTTGAGAATGTCTCCGGCTGGTGGGAAGTGACCCAGATCTGCATCAGCGCCCTGTTGGGTATCTTCGGTATCGCGGCGGCCCTCAACGGCCACCTGTACAAGAAGGTGCCCTGGTACTTCCGCCTCCTGCTGGTGGCGGGCGGCCTGGGCATGATGATCCCCGGCACCCTTACCGACGTGGTGGGTCTGGCGCTGGTGGCTCTCGTCATTGTTGTGCAGTACTGGTCTGCCAAACGCGAAAAAGCGATTACCGCGTGATCTCCTTTCCAAACAACATTCCCGCTGCCTATAGACAGCGGGAATGTTGCTTTCTTATAAGCTAAAGCGGCAGATAGAGAGCTTTTGAAAGTGCATAACGCGTATTGTGCAAAACACCAAAGCATGGAAGAAATTAACTTGTAAGAGAAAGTTGTGTGAAAACTGCATAAACGGAGAGAAACAGAAAGAAAATTGACGTTTTTATTTCTATTTCGACGCGAAACGTCACGAAAAAATATTCTTATGCTAGCAATAAGAAATACTTATGCATCAAGAACAACATATTTCTGGCAATAAAATGAAAGCAAATTGCAGAAAGGATGCAAAAAGCGGATTTTGCAAGCCGTTAAACGAAAAAATGTTTTTGTGCAAAAAAACGGAAAAATCACATAAAAAATGTTTTGTACAAAAAATTAGTTTGAAAATTTGACGGGAAAAGTACATTTTTTTATAATATTCAGCGGAACAAAAAAGAAAAGTCTCCCCAACGCGGGGAAGAAAGAGGAAAACACATTATGGAAAAGTACCTGGTTCTTGCCACATTTGTTGGCTCGATCATCGCGCTGCTGTTCGCGTTTATCACGGGCAAGCGCGTCCTGAGCTTTGACGAGGGCACCCCTCTGATGAGCAAGATCTCCCGCTCCATCCGCGAGGGCGCCAACGCGTACCTGAAGCGGCAGTACACCGTGGTGGGCATCTTCTTTGCCTGCATGATCGTGGTGCTGGCGCTGTTCCGCAACCTCGATAAGATCGCCAACTATAAGTACACCCTCATGCTCGTGGGCATCCTTTTGCTGCTCTCGCCGATGGTCCCCGGCCTTGGCCAGGAGATTTACGGCAGCCGCATCTGGCTGCACATCGGCGGCTTCTCCTTCCAGCCCGGCGAGATCGCCAAAATCGTCATCGTGCTGTTCATGGCAAGCTATCTGGCCGAGAACCGCGAGCTGCTGTCCGTGTTCACCGTGCGCATGGGCCCGTTCCACCTGCCAGACATCCGATCGCTGTTGCCGCTCCTGCTCATGTGGGGCGTGGCCATGGTCATCGTGGTGTTCGAGAAGGACCTGGGCAGCGCCATGGTGTTCTTCTTCGTGTTCCTGCTCATGCTTTACGTTGCAACGGGTAAGAAGTTCTACCTGGTGGTGGGCCTGGGCCTGATCACCGTGGGCGCTCTTGCCGCTTACGCGGCGTTCGGCCACGTGCAGGTGCGCGTCAACACTTGGCTCGACCCGTTCTCCGACGCGCAGAACACCGGCTACCAGCTGGTGCAGACCATCTACTCGCTCGCCGACGGCGGGCTGTTCGGCGTCGGCATCGGCCGCGGTCTGGCCGACCAGATCCCCGTCGTCGAGAGCGACTTCATCTTCGCCGCGATCGGCGAGGAGACCGGCCTTCTGGGCGCGGCGGGCCTGCTGCTGCACAAAGATACCGGGCTTGGCACCGGTGCCCAGCCGGACCATACCGCCGGAGGGGCGGCGCTTACCGTCCAATACCTGCAGCAGGGTGGATTTACCGGTGCCGTTGGGGCCCGCAATAATCAGCTTGTCCCCACGGTGGACGACATAATCCAGTGCTTCCAACAGGGTGCGTTCCCCAATGCGGATAGTTAAGCCTTTCATGATGACCAACTCATCATACGGCTCAATATCATACTCAAAGCGGAAATTCAGCTGGTGGGCTTCCGCCTGGGGTGCTTCGGTAATTTCCAGCTTTTCCAGCTGTCTGCGGCGGCTCTGGGCCATTTTGGTGGTGGAAGCGCGCACCAGGTTGCGGTCAATATAATCCTGCAGCTTGGCCGCCTTTTCCACATCGGCATCATGCTGTTTTTGCAGGCGCTCGTCCGCTGCTTCGCGCTGGGGCAGGTAGGCGGAGTAGTTGCCGCGGTAGGTGGTGATGGTTTTACCGCGCAGCTCCCAGATACGGGTACAGACAGAATCCAGGAAGTAGCGGTCATGGCTGACCACCAGCACTGCGCCGCGGTAGGCTTTCAGATAGGTTTCCAGCCAGTCCATCGTTTCCAGATCCAAATGGTTGGTGGGTTCGTCCAGAATCAGAATGTCCGGGCGTTCCAACAGCAAGCGGGCCAAGCGCAGGCGGGTCTGCTCGCCGCCGGAAAGCACCCCGGCCTTTTTCTTCCAGGTATCTGCCGGGAAGCCCATGCCGTTGAGCACCTTTTTGATCTGGGTATCCATATTATAGGCATCCATGGCATCGATCACTGCGTTGCAGGCTGTGATCTTATCCGTAATAGCCGTGTTGTGGTGGTCAGCTGCCAGCTGCTTTTGCAGGGTCTCCAGCTCCGCCATGGCGTCAAGCGCAGGCTGGAACGCAAGGCGCATGGTTTCGTAAACGTCTTTCTCCGGGTCAAGATGA
>ERZ824600.2311-NODE-2311-length-20704-cov-4.426607_pt1 | contig 20704 bp, 19 predicted proteins | sample MGYA00519933_ERZ824600 | MGnify/ENA primary metagenome ERZ824600 (study PRJEB31778, sample SAMEA3449178) | human gut metagenome | biome: human gut; feature: human-associated habitat; material: faeces | place: United Kingdom | collected 2010/2012 ... | reverse complement strand
GGAACGGTGCGGTAAGCAGCGCAAGCGAAACCCCGGACTCGGGATATGCCAGAAGCAATGAGATCAGTACAACAAGGAACAAAGCAAGCAGGAATATATACGGAGGAATGAAATACGTCAGCATTCCCGCGGCAATTCCCGCAATGATCGCCCAGCTGCGAACCGCTCCGGATACTGCAGTACGTGTACGGCGTCCCGCTGCCGAAGCTCCGCGCACATCGGAAAGCAGAGCACGTATCAGAACACTGCTGCCGAGTGCCGCCGAAAGCGTTTTTGTGCTGAAAAGCAGCGGCAAAGCCAGTATAATGAGCGCGATCCCGCAGAAAAGGTCGCGAAACGATGCAGCTGTCGCAAACAGAGCATACTTTTTTATAAGGAATATCAGCGATGTGTATATTCCGAATGTGGCAAAAAATGCACCGTATGTCTTTGCCGGGCAGCCAAGTGCCTTTGTCTTTAACTGCTCCGCGAGATTCATGAAAATGGATTCCTCAAAGCACCGCGCGATAAGACGCTTCGCGCGTCGGACAATACCGCGTCCGTGCGTGGCATGGTGGACCGCGGCAGCTATGGCGGAGGAATCGAATTTTTCTTTTTTGTCGGAATAGGATGTCATGAAGGAACCGATAAGACCGTTCTCGGTCTGTTCGCTGCATTTATCGCACAGAAACCCGAAAACACTTTCACTTTTTTCTTTTGCGGGACGGTCGTTTTCCGATCTTCTTTCTTTTGTTTCCGGCATACGGGTGTGTTCCTCCTTTCGTGCATTGTGAAATATACGCGAGATCAGTCTTATTTGTTGTCAAGAAGATCCGGACGCATCTTTGCTGTCATTTCAGTCGCTTTTTCGACTCTCCAACGGTCTATATTGGCGTGATGCCCCGAGATCAGTACATCGGGTACCTTTACGCCGTGAAATTCATATGGTCGGGTATACTGAGGGTATTCGAGCAGCCCGTCCGAAAGGCTTTCGCTTTCAAAGCATTCGGGTGCCGGCAAAACGCCGGGAACGGTCCTTGCCACGGCATCTACAAGTATGCAGGCGGGTATCTCTCCGCCCGTCAGCACATAATCGCCCACGGATATCTCCTCGTCGACTATTTCGTCTATTATCCGCTGATCCACACCCTCGTAATGACCGCAGAGTATGATAAGTCTGTCATAGTTCTTCGCTATTTCGACTGCACGCGCCTGCTTCAGCACGCGTCCCTTTGGCGACATGAATATCACCCGTGTGCTCAGACTTTCCCACTCCGGAGCCGAGCGCCTTACCGCATCGTAGCAATTAAAGATAGGCGGCGCTGCCATGAGCATTCCCTTTCCGCCTCCGTAAGGTGTATCATCCACGCGGCGGTTCTTATCCTCGCTGTAATCGCGGATATTGTACACGTTGACCTCGATAGCTCCGCTCCTGCGTGCCCTGCCGATTATACTCTCGGACAGCACCCTGTCGACAAGCTCGGGAAAAAGCGTCATTATATCGAATCTCATCATCAGTCGAACATACCTTCTATCGGACGTACGCGTATCGCGCTTTCGATATCCACCGATACGACGAATTCGGGCACGGCAGGCATCATCCGCTCGCCGTCAGGTGTTGCTATGCAGTAAATGTCCGAGGCTCCCGCATTAAAAACATCGGTAAGGACACCGTATTCCCTGCCCGTGTCGGCATCAATGACCGGCAGTCCGATAAGGTCCGCTATAAAATGTGCGCCTTCCGGCACCGGCAGATCGTTGCGTGCGGCGTAAACGATCACTCCGCGCAGCTTTTCGGCGTCCTCCGGCGTGTCGGTTCCCTCGAGGTGTGCAAGCACAAAACGCTTCTGCACCGACGCACGCATGATCGCGCATCGGCGGTAGGTACCGTTCTCCGCAAAGTAAATGCACGGAAGCGATGCGAGAACGTTCGGAGTGTCGCACCACGATTCGAGCTTAACGGTTCCGTCAAGCCCGTGTATATTTATTATCTTTCCGCATTCGAGATATTCCGCCGGAACATGCCGGACGTAGGTAGTGTCAGATCCCATGTGACTCCTTGATTATCGGCAGGGAGGATATAATTCCCTTTGTTCGTTACAGATAGTATATCACATTCATATATTTTTTTCAATATTCGCGGACGTTTTTTGCACCTGAAACGCAATAGTTTACAATTCGTTATTGAAACGGCGAACAAAACGGTGTATAATGTGGGTAATATTTCATCCGGAGGATCACAATATGCCTGTTTTCTTGACATCAGATGCCACAAGCAATCCGGCGAGCATGTTGACCACGGTCTTAATGATCGTTCTCATGCTGGCGGTATTCTATTTCTTCTTCATCCGTCCCCAGCGCAAGCAGGAAAAAGAAACTAACGAAATGCGCAACAATCTCGCGGTAGGCGATGAGATTGTTACGATCGGCGGAATAATCGGTATCATCATTGCCATCAGCAGTGAGGACACCGTAACGATCGTTACCAGCCGCGACCGCACACGTCTTCACATTCTGAAGAGCGCGATATCCAGAGTCACCGTTCCCGTAAACGGCGGCAATGACGACAAGTCTTCCGATTCAAAGAAGGACAAGAGCGACGCCAAGTCCGACAAGAAAAAAGCCAAGGAAGACGAAGCCAAGGATCAGAAATCGGATAAATAATTTTCCTGATAAGTATTGCGATAAATATTACGCCCGCAGACCGCATGACGGTCTGCGGGCGTAATATTTTTTATTACCTACACATAGGATTTCATATGAATATCTGATGGAAAGGTTGGTACTGTTTTATGGATAGATCCGGCGGAAAAGCTGTTACTGTGTCGGATAGGAAACGTCGCGGAGCTCCTGCCGGCGCCGGACTGTGGATTACCTCGCTGACCGGCGCGGCGGTGTCGGTGCTCTCGGGGCTCATTGCCCTGCTTCTGGCGGCTTTTGTCGCATATGCGTCGGAGGATCCGGACTCGATTGCATTCCCTCTTTCTGCGGCAGCGCTTTACATAGGCGCATTGGCGGGTGGGATCGTATGCTCGCGCCGTGCGCACAGGACGGCCCTTGCCGAATCCGCAATAGCCGGAGCCGTACAGAGCGCACTTATGCTTATCGTTTCGGTCTTTCAGTCCGAACATTACAGGTATTCGCTCCTTTTAAAATTGCTGCTTCACGCCGGTGTATTTGCCGCATACATGCTCGGAGCATACCTCGCAAGACCTCGCATCAAACGCCCGGGGAGATCGCGTGCCGCCCGGAAAAGGCGCGCATAACAACGACGCAAAAAGTTTTTTCGGATATTATTTTGTAATAGTTGCATCATGCGCATGCTCTGTTGCGCTTGATATTTGTTATTTGTGAATGAATAATTGGGCATTTTGACTATAAATCGCGGTTTTTGTTGACACCCGTTATTTTTGATGATAAAATTAGTTGATATTTTCAGCGGAAATATCGGACAACAACGCCGCCGCAAATGACAGCAAAGACAAAAAGCATCCCCGTGCGTCACGGACGACCGTTCGGGCCGGCGCTTATCATCTCAAGGTGCGGTGAGGCATCCCGCCGGCGCAGTTCGTGTCATGCCGGCACGACACGCCGTAAAACAGAGCAATGAAAGAACTCTTGATCAACACGGCTTTGAGCGATGAAGAAATGAAAAAGCTTCGCTCCCGTGAAGACCCGGCATTCCCCTACCTTTTTGCCATAGTGGGCGATATTTCGGTGAAATCCGAATATTGCCGCAACGTGCTGCTCGTAAGTGAGAAAAAGATCGACACCTACGAGATCGACACCGACCACTTCGGCAGGTCCGTTGCGCTTGATGAAGTCGAATCGGCTCAGAACAAGCGTATGTACGGCAACGCCCTTCTCCGACTCAAGCTGAAGAGCGGAGAGACGGTGAACATCTTCCGTTACACATTCAGCGTCAACGCCCTCAGTGAAGCCGCCGCGGGGTTCATAGGCACCGTCTCCTCGGGCGGTAACGTAGATGAAGCCTACGACTGCATGAAGGCTGTTTACGAAAAGCAGCTTTCTGTCTGCCCGAAGTGCGGCAGCAAAAACCTGACGAAAATCGACCGCATGAACGGCTATCTCTCCTATTCCCGTGTGCATGGCGAAAGCCGCCTGAACGACGCAAAGATGGCAGAAATTGCGGAAAGAAAATCGATGTAAAATCATTGCGATATTTGTAATACGATAAAAGAACGAAATCCCCTGCGGGAAATCCATTCGGTTTGGATTTTCCGCAGGGGATTTTATGGTTCGGTAATTATTCTTCGATATCGCGGGTGATGTTGCGTACCCAGACGTATTTTTTATAATGAAGATAAACCGCAGGCAGTTTCACGATCTCATCGAGGTTTACGATACAGTAGACAACCATGACCGGCAGCTTCAGCCAGAACGCGGCGAGGAAGCCAAGCGGTACGGAAAAGCACCACATCGCGCCGATATTTCCCTGCATATCGAATTTTGCATCGCCGCCGGCACAGAAGATGCCGTCGAGAACGGTGGTGTTGACCGACTGTGCCATCAAGTTCAGACCGCAGAAGAGAAGCATGTACTGCAGATATTCTGCCGCGGTATCGGTAAGCGGAGCGAAGTGGACGATTGCAGGAGAGATCAACATCAGAAGACCGCCGGTCACAACGCCGATGGCAATTGCAAGATGCGTCAGGCGGCCGCCGTATTCGCGTGCTTTCTCGAGTTCATCTGCACCGAGCAGGTTTCCGATCAGAACACCGGCACCGCCGCTCACACCGCGGATCAGGCAGGAGAGGAGGCTCTTTGCAATCGAGGTAATCGAGTTTGCTGCAACAGCATCGCTTCCCATGTGGCCCATGATAACGGAGTACAGAACGTAGGCAATTCCCCAGACGAGGGAGGCCGCAAGCACGGGAAGCGTGTAGCGCCAGAAGTCTTCTGAAAGTATTTTCCCTGCGGAAGAGAAGAGGCGGTTCCAGAGAATCCGTACACGCTCCGGTTTCTTTGTCTCGAGATAAGCCCAGATCAGTTCCACAACGCGGGCAGCTACCGTTGCATAGGCTGCTCCGCGGATCCCAAGTGCCGGAGCACCGCAAAGACCGTAGATGAGGATGGCATTTAAAATGATGTTCAGTACAACCGCAGTGGAACTGATGCGGGAGCTGACTGCTGCATGACCGGTGTTTTTCAGCAGGATCAGATAGACCTGCGAAATACCGCAGAGTACGTAGGAGAGTGCAACAGCGCGTAAATACTGGCTTCCGCTTGCAACCAGGGCCGCATCATTTGTAAAGATGCGCATCAGCATTTCGGGACAGAAACCGGCAAGGATGGTAAACAGGCCGGAGAACAGCAGGTTGGTGCGAAGTGCGATCGGAATCACTTTTTCGATCGAAGCGGCATCCTGTTTCCCCCAGTACTGCGCTGCCATAATACCGGCGCCCGCCGCGATGCCTGAGATAAAAAGGCTCAAAACAAACTGCACCTGTCCGGCCAGCGAAACCGCCGACAGCGAGGTCTGGTCAATCCATCCCAGCATGATTGCGTCCGTCGCGCTGACGAGAGCCAGCATAAAGTTCTGAATCGCAATCGGGAGGACGAGGAGCTTTAATTTCTGGTAAAACTCATCCTTGAAATTCATTCGTGTTTTCATAAAATTCCCCCAAAATAGTAAGTGATATTAGATGGTATTCTACTGTATTATAGCGGAAAGAAAATGGGAAAACAATGGCTAAAACAAGCTATTTTCTGGTCATTTTTGACATTCCCTGTATAATATAGAAGAAAAAGAACTTTTCCGGTGCCCGTGTCCGGTACGCCGGAAAGCGGAGAAGAAGTTTGATCAGAAAATCAGGTTTCCTTCAGCAGAAACTCCAGGATTTCTGCTATCAGAATAAATATGCCGGCAGCGGCTGTCTTTATAAAATCCAGAAATCCATGCAGGAGCTGGAGAAGCTTTTGAAAAAGAAAGATAAGAAACGGAAGTAGGTTCGGCTGCCATTGGAGCCGTCATCGAAACAAACGGAAATATACGAAAAAATTGTGAAATTTAATAGAATTATAAGACCTGTTTTCGCTGTTTTTAACAAAAGTAAAGAAACAGTGAAAAAAAGGTTGCTTTTTTCGGCAGAATCCTTTATAATCTTATTTGTGTTCAGCGAGTGGATCATCCAATGAAACACAGAAAAACAAAAGTAAGCGCCTTTAGCTCAGTTGGTAGAGCAGTAGACTCTTAATCTATTTGTCCAGGGTTCGAGTCCCTGAAGGCGCATCGAAAGCACTGTTTTTGCAGACCTGAGAGCTGCGGGGACGGTGTTTTTCTTGTTTTACGCACAAAAAAACGACAGCGGAGAGATCTTAAAAAAATAGATCTTTTCACTGTCGGTTTTGCATTCCAAGTAAAAAATGTCAATAGTTCTTCAGCTCGCTCGCCGAATCAATAATAATCTGGCAGCCCGGCTGAACATTTTTCAGAATCGTAATCATCTGGTCTTCCGGAACAGAAATGCATCCGCCGGGAAATTCCAGGCTTTCGGCGTTGTCTTCGTCGTGACGAACTGATTGTAGTATCTGGAATTTACATCATCGACCCAGTAATACGTATCATCCACCTGGGTATAGGAAAGTTCCGTTCCGGGATTCGGGAGAATGCCGAAGGCATACGTAAAGCTGAACTGTCCGCGCGGTGTTTTGCGGTTCCACTCGGTAGTTTCGCCTACACCGCCGTATCCGACATAGCCGCTTGTACAAAGATCCTCGTTCCAGGTGCCGTCCGCATCTTTCGTTACCATGGCCACTGTCGCACTGGTGCCGCCAGAACTTTTCTTTTCGTTTTCAAATCCCCCTTACATGCAGAAATGTTTTTTACAGAAACCGTGCCTCCATCTTACAGATCGGGTTTCCAATTGAGGAAAACTTCTCCTCATATTCCGTCATTACATTTCCTTCTGAGAGAACCACATCGTGGTGCAGATCGTATGTGAATGCAGTGAGTTCCCATCCCTCTGCATTTTTCATCTCTTCAAGAGAGAAGTCAAACAGATCTTTATTATCGGTTTTGAATTCCAGTGTTCCGTCCTTCTTTAAAATCTTCTCGTACCGTGCAAGAAACTCATGCGACGTCAGTCTCCGCTTCGCATGGCGGTCTTTCGGCCACGGATCGGAGAAGTTGAGGTAAATGCGGTCTACCTCGCCCTCAGCAAACACTTCCGGAAGCTGGCGTGCATCCATGCGGATAAAGAACAGGTTTTTGATTTCCGTCTCCAGTTTTTCCCGTTTCTGTACTGCGCGGAGCAGCACGCTGTCGTACATTTCAATGCCGACGTAGTTGATTTCCGGATGCAGAACCGCCATATCCATCAAAAAGCGGCCCTTTCCCATACCGACCTCAATATGAATCGGATTTTCATTTCCAAAAATTTCAGCCCACCGTCCCCGGCAGCTCTCCGGCTCCTGCACAACGAACGGACAGGAAGCAATCACATCTTTTGATCCTCTGATATTTCTAAGGCGCATATGCGTAAAATTCCTTTCTTAAGTGATAAATATTAGAATAAAAGCCAATCATATCCAGTATATCATAGCTCCCGAAAAAGCAAAACAGAAAAATCCCGTTTTCAAATTTTCAAAGTTTTCAAAATACTGTATACAATATCAACCTGCACATGGCATTTCTTATCAGCAATATGACAATCGGATTGGATCCATATCGAAATCATATGAGGGACCATCTTTTGGCTATTGAGATTGGAAGAAAAAATATGACCCATTGTCTATTTTTAATCAAAAAGTCGATCGAAATCCCACTTTTTTTTACGATTTCAATATGTCAACTTTGGAAAAAAAGGTGTAGAATACTAACAGCAAAGATGCGGGGAGTTTTCCTCGTCTTTGTTGTCTTTTAAATAAATAAGGAGGGAAAGCGATGCTATGGAATCTGTAATTAACAAACTTGCAGAGATCGAAACGGCTGCTACTAAGATTATGCAGGCTGCCGAGAATCAGAAGAAGCTCCAGGATGAGCAGCAGGAAGAGCGGATTGCAAAATTCGATGCAGATCTGGAAGCGGAAACGGCAAAGCGGATTGAAGAGATCACAACAAAACTTCATTCTACTACAGATGCGGATCAGAAAAAGCAGCGGGACTCTGCCGCCGAACTTCTATCTTCACTGGACGCTTATTACGAACAGAATCACGGAACACTGTCCACGCAGATTTACGAAAACATTATAAGGAAGTGAAACGATGAGCGGTCTATTATCCTACAGCGGCCTTACCACAAAGATAAGAGCCATGCAGAGCCATCTTTTAAACGACCAGAATTTTCGGGAAATCGTGGAACTGGAGAGTGTACCGCAGGCAGTTTCTTACCTCAAGCAGCATAAAGGCTATGAGGATCTGTTTGAGGGCTACAACGAAGCTGACCTTCACCGAGGTCAGATCGAGAAAATGCTGCGCCTGACGGTATACCGGGATTTTTCCAAGCTGTACCGTTTTGCAAATGTGGAGCAGAGAAAGTTCCTTGCGCTCTACTTTAAACGATACGAAGTGTCCGTTATCAAAGAATGCCTGAACACGGTATTTGATCACCGTGATGTGGTATTGAACCTGTCCATATTCGACGAGTTCTTTAACAAGCATTCCCAGCTGGACATCAATCTTCTGGCGTCCTCCAGGACGATCGAAGAACTGATTGCGAACCTGAAAGGGACAGAATATTATGCCCCGTTGTCGCAGCTCGCGGATATCGAGCGTCCGACCCTGTTCGACTATGAGATGACCCTGGATCTGTATTACTTTGCACAGATGTGGAAAGACAGATCAAAAGTAGTGACAAAGCGGGATCTGGAAGAGCTGACCGCTGCATGGGGAAGCAAGTTTGACATGCTGAACCTTCAGTGGATCTACCGTTCCAAACGCTATTATCACATGACCAGCGCACAAATCTACGCCCTGCTGATTCCGGTTCATCACCGGCTGAAAAAGGATGTGGTAAAGGCACTGGTAGAAGCCGAGAATATGAGTGCATTTTCCCAGCTGCTGGAACAAACCTATTATGCGAAACGGTATGATTCCTTCAAGGTCGATACGCTGGAATCCATGTATGCAGCCATTATGAAGCACATACTTTCCAGTGAATCCAGACAGGATCCTTATTCCGTTGCCACAATATACTCATACCTCTATCACAAAGAGCACGAGGTAAACCGGCTTATTATTGCACTCGAGTGCGTACGTTACCGTATCAGCGCTGACGAGGCAATGCAGCATATCGCAAAAACTTAATACACGGGGAGGTGTACTCATTGATTGTCAAGATGAAATTTTTGAGCATCACCGGGCCGAAAGCCGACATTGACCGTGTGGTCAACACTTATCTCTCAAAATATGAGATACATCTGGAAAACGCTCTGACGGAGCTGTCTACGATGCAGAATATCACACCGTATATCCAGATCAACCCATACAAAGAGACCTTAAAACAGGCGGAAGATTTTACAGCACTTCTGCCGGAAGAGAAGCGTACCACCACGAAAAGACTTTCCCTGGAAGATGCCATCAACTGTGTCCATGGTTTGGATCACACCCTTGGCCAGTTGAACCAGGAGCGTACAGAACTGGAAGCAAAAAAGAAAGACTTGATGGAAAAAGCACAGAAAATCGAGCCGTTCCAGGATCTGCACTGCAATCTTTCCTCCATTCTGGATTTCCACTTTATTAAATTCAGATTCGGAAAGATCACAAAAGAGTATTACAACAAATTTGAGAGCTACTGCTATGAGAACAGCGATACGGTATTCTACCGCTGCCATTCCGATGAGCAGTATGTATGGGGCATTTACTTCTGCCCAAGAGATCAGGTCACGAAAGTGGACGCCGTATTCTCATCCCTGCACTTCGAAAGAATCTACGTTCCGGACGAGTACAGCGGAACGCCGGAGGATGCTTACGCAGCACTTCAGGCAGAAATCAAAAAGACAGACGATGCACTCAGCGAGTGCTCACGGAAACTGGCAAAATGCCTTTCGGATTCCGCAGAGGATCTGGTTGCAGCAAAAGAGCAGCTAGAGCAGCTCTCCGGCAACTTTGATGTCCGTCGCCTGGCAGCCTGCACGAAATCCAAGAAGGAAACCTTCTATATTCTGTGCGGCTGGATGTCGGAAAAAGATGCCGCTTCCTTCCAGAAGGACATCGAAAACGACACAAATCTCTTCTGCTTCATCGAGGATGATGCAAACAACGTTCTGCGTCAGCCGCCGACAAAGCTGAAAAATCCGAAAATCTTCCGTCCGTTTGAGATGTACGTGAAGATGTACGGACTGCCAAATTACAATGAAATTGACCCTACGATTATCGTAGGACTTACCTATGCATTTATTTTCGGAATCATGTTTGCCGATGTAGGACAGGGACTGTGTCTGCTGATTGGCGGCGCACTGCTGTACCACTACAAGAAGATGGATCTGGCAGCGATCATGAGTACCTGCGCGGTATTCTCTGTGATCTTCGGATTCTTGTTCGGCAGCTTCTTCGGATTTGAGAATGTCATACCGGCCCTCTGGCTGCATCCGAAGGAAGCGATGACAACGCTTCCGTTCATCGGTTCGATGAACACCGTATTTGTCGCAGCGGTTGCATTTGGTATGTTCATGATTCTGACAGGAATGGTTCTGCATATGATCAATGCAGCAAGAAACCATAAGCTCGGCGAGCTTCTGTTCAGCCAGAACTCCCTGGCAGGCTTCATTTTCTACGGAGCCCTTGCCGTTACACTCGTTCTCCTGTTCAGCGGCCATAAAGCTCCGGCTGTCGGCGTGATGGTAGTCATGTTCGGTATTCCGCTTCTTGCGATCTTCTTAAAAGAGCCACTGGAGCGTATGGTAGAGAAGAAGGGCAATGCATTTCCGGATACCGGAAAGGGAATGTTCTTTGTACAGGCATTCTTCGAACTCTTCGATGTACTTTTGAGCTACTTCTCCAACACAATTTCCTTTGTCCGTGTCGGCGCATATGCAGTCAGCCATGCGGCTATGATGGAGGTTGTCCTGATGCTCGGCGGAGCAACAGGCGGCGGCAGCATCAGCTGGCCGGTTATTGTTCTCGGAAATGTCTTCGTTGCCTGCCTTGAGGCACTGCTGGTAGCGATCCAGGTACTGCGTCTGGAGTATTACGAGATGTTCAGCCGGTTCTATGAAGGAGACGGAAAACCGTTTGTTCCGTTTTTGAAAAAAGGCGAGAAATAAAAGAGGATTCAGAGCCATGCAAAATGGAAGCGAATATGGCGGGAAGCTGTATCGGGAAAAAGTGAAAATGGCTCCGGATCGCAGCAAAGAGTAAATTTAATGAATTAACTTCAGGAGGAAAACTATTATGAACTCAGCATTTGTACAGGTACTTACTGCAATCGCAATGGTATTAACCATCGTTGTTCCTATGACTTATTACTTCAAAGGTGAGCACAACAAAAATCGTTACAAAAAATCTCTGGCAGCCAATGTAAGCGGCTTCTTCGGCCTTCTGCTGATCGCAACCGTTGTTTCCTTCGCAGGCGCAACAACTGCATCTGCTGCAACAGAAGCAGGCGCTGGTCTTGCAACCGGTCTTGGTTACATCGGTGCAGCTCTTGTTACAGGTCTTTCCGGTATTGGTTCCGGTATCGCCGTTGCATCTTCCGCAAGCGCAGCTCTTGGAGCAATCAGCGAAGACGGCAGCATCTTTGGTAAATCCATGATCTTCGTAGCTATGGCCGAAGGTATCGCTCTGTATGGTCTGATCATCTCCTTCATGATTCTTGGTAAACTTTGATTCCAAAACCGGAAGGTATTGATCTTCACCTTAAGTTGGAGGAATCATAAATGAAAATGTTCTTGATCAGTGATAACGTAGACACTCAGACGGGCATGCGCCTGGCCGGAGTGGAAGGCGTTGTCGTTCATGAGCGCGAGGAGCTTTATGATACACTGCAGAAAACACTGGCAGACAAAGAGATTGGAATTATTCTCCTTACAGAAAAGTTCGGGAAGGAATTCCCGGACATTCTGGAGGATGTCCGCCTCAACCATAAGCTTCCGCTGCTCATTGAAATTCCGGACCGTCACGGTACCGGAAGAGCGCCGGACTTTATCACTTCCTTTGTAAATGAATCTATTGGATTAAAACTGTAAGAATGCCCTGGAGGTGACACACATTGACTACTGAGGAAAAACTTCAGAATTTTTATAATCATTCCCTGGACAGTGCAAACCGTGAAGCAGAACGTGTGATCGGCGATCACCAGAAAGCTCTGGATAAGATCTTCGAGGAGCATAAAGCAACCGCAAGACGTCAGGCAGAAGAAGAAGTTGCTGCCGAGACCGAGAAAGCAAAACGTGATGTCAATAAGACACTGTCTGCGGATCAGCTTCATATCAGACGGAAGCTGTCCCGTAAAAATCTGGAATTAAAAGAAAAACTGTTTAAAGAAGTTCGTGAAAAACTTACCGCTTATAAAAAGGATCCATCCTATGAGGAGTATCTGGAGCGCAAAATCCGCGAAGCCGTTACGTTTGCCGGAAATGACAAACTGACCTTATATCTGGATCCGTCAGACGAAGCTCATAAGGCTTCCCTGGAGCAGAAACTCTCCGTAACCCTTACCATTTCGGCCATGCCGTTCCTTGGCGGCGTGCGCGCGGTCATTCCGGAGAAAAATATTCTGATCGATAATTCCTTCGAGACCCTTCTGAACGAAGAGCGGGAGAATTTCATCTTTCACGGAGGTGTAGAGCATGAATAAAACCGGAGTTATCTATGGAATCAACGGTCCGGTCGTATATCTGAAAGGAAACACCGGATTTAAAATGTCCGAGATGGTTTACGTTGGTAAAGAACGTCTGGTCGGCGAGGTTATTGCCCTGACAAAGGATACCACTACAGTACAGGTTTTCGAGGAAACCACAGGACTGAAACCAGGCGAAACAGTTACCGCATCCGGAGATGCCCTCTCTGTTACACTGGGACCTGGAATCCTGAACAACATTTTTGACGGTATTGAGCGTCCGCTGTCCGAGATTGCAAAGCAGTCCGGTAAATATATCAGCCGCGGTCTTACCGTAGATTCTCTGGATACAGAGAAAAAATGGGATGTCCATGTAACTGTTTCAGAAGGCGAAGAGCTGATGGGCGGCGCAATCATTGCAGAGACACAGGAGACCCGTTCCATCGTACACAAATCGATGGTTCCGCCGGATGTCAACGGCACGGTTATCTGGGCTGCCAAAGACGGAAAGTATACCATCCTTGACCCGATTGTAAAACTGAAACTGGAAGACGGCACCGAAAAAGAGATCACACTGGCACAGAAATGGCCGATCCGTGTACCGCGTCCAACCCTGAAAAGATATCCGGCATCCGTTCCGCTGATCACAGGACAGCGTATCCTGGATACGATGTTCCCGATCGCAAAAGGCGGCACAGCAGCCATCCCTGGCGGATTCGGTACCGGAAAAACCATGACCCAGCACCAGATCGCAAAATGGTCTGATGCCGATATCATCATCTATATCGGATGTGGAGAGCGTGGAAACGAGATGACACAGGTTCTGGAGGAGTTCCAGGAACTGATCGACCCGAAGAGCGGCAATCCGCTGATGGACCGTACCACCCTGATCGCCAACACATCCAACATGCCTGTTGCAGCCCGTGAGGCATCTCTGTATTCCGGACTGACACTGGCTGAGTATTACCGCGATATGGGCTATGATGTAGCAATCATGGCAGACTCCACATCCCGTTGGGCAGAGGCACTCCGTGAGCTGTCCGGCCGTCTGGAGGAAATGCCTGCCGAGGAAGGTTTCCCGGCATATCTGGCATCCCGTCTGTCCGCTTTCTATGAGCGTGCCGGCATGATGCAGACCCTTTGCGGAGCAGAGGGAAGCGTATCCATCATCGGAGCTGTATCTCCGCAGGGTGGTGACTTCTCCGAGCCTGTTACCATGAACACCAAACGTTTCGTCCGCTGCTTCTGGGGACTGGACAAATCTCTGGCTTACGCCCGTCATTTCCCGGCGATCCACTGGCTGACCAGCTACAGTGAATACCTGCAGGATCTGTCGCCGTGGTACAAAGATCACGTAAACAAAAACTTTGTAGATATGCGGAACCAGTTAATGGGAATCCTGAACTCCGAGAGCTCCCTGATGGAAATTGTAAAACTGATCGGTAGCGATGTTCTTCCGGATGACCAGAAGCTGACCCTGGAAATCGCCAGAGTTATTCGACTGGGCTTCCTGCAGCAGAACGCATTCCATCCGGATGACACCTGCGTATCCTTGGAAAAACAGTACAAGATGATGGAAGTTATTCTTTATCTGTACAAGAAATCCAAAGCGCTCGTGACGATGGGCATGCCAATGTCCGTACTGAAAGAGGACAAGATCTTCGACCGCGTCGTTTCTATTAAATACGATGTACCGAATGACCGTCTGGATCTGTTTGACACATACAAAAAAGATATCGACACCTTCTACGATAAGGTACTCGAGAAGAATGGTTAAGGAGGGAATTCATCATGGCAATTGAATATTTAGGCCTTAGTGAGGTCAATGGCCCTCTGGTTGTTCTGGAAGGTGTAAAAAATGCTTCCTACGAGGAAATCGTAGAATTTACCGTAGACGGCAATGAGAAAAAACTGGGACGTATCGTTGCTGTATACGAAGACAAAGCCGTTATTCAGGTATTTGAGGGAACTTCGAGCATGTCTCTTACCAATACCCATACCCGTCTGACCGGACATCCGATGGAGATCGGACTTTCCGAGGAAATCCTGGGACGTACCTTCGACGGTATCGGAAAACCGATCGACCGCATGGGACCAATTGACGCAGAGGTAAGAAGAAACGTCAACGGCCTGCCGCTGAACCCGGTTACCCGTAAATACCCAAGAAACTATATCCATACCGGTATTTCTGCAATCGACGGTCTGACCACCCTGATTCGTGGCCAGAAGCTGCCGATCTTCTCCGGAAACGGACTTCCGCACGACCAGCTGGCAGCACAGATCGTACAGCAGGCATCCCTTGGAGATTCTGATGAGAAGTTTGCAATCGTATTTGCCGCTATGGGTGTTAAATACGACGTAGCAGAGTTCTTCCGCCGGACCTTTGAGGAAAGCGGTGTATCTGACCACGTTGTTATGTTCCTGAACCTGGCAAATGACCCGGTTGTAGAGCGTCTGATCACTCCGAAGGTAGCACTGACAGCTGCCGAGTACCTTGCATTCGAGAAAGGCATGCATATCCTGGTTATCCTGACCGATATCACATCCTTCTGCGAGGCTATGCGTGAGGTTTCCTCCTCCCGTGGAGAGATTCCTTCCCGTAAAGGTTATCCTGGATACCTGTACAGTGAGCTGGCTACGCTGTATGAGCGCGCCGGAATCGTACAGGGTGTAGAGGGATCCGTAACACAGATTCCGATCCTGACCATGCCAAACGATGATATCACGCACCCGATCCCTGACCTGACCGGTTACATCACCGAGGGTCAGATCGTACTGGACCGCCAGCTTCACGGCCAGTCTATTTACCCGCCAATCAGCGTACTGCCGAGTCTTTCCCGTCTGATGAAGGACGGTATCGGTGAGGGCTACACAAGAGCCGATCATCAGGACGTAGCGAACCAGCTGTTCTCCTGCTATGCAAAGGTAGGAGATGCGCGTTCCCTGGCATCCGTTATCGGTGAGGATGAGCTTTCTCCGATCGATAAACAGTACCTGGTATTCGGTAATGAATTCGAGCATGAATTCATCGGCCAGGGAATGGATGAAAACCGTTCCATGGAAGATACGCTGAACAAGGCATGGGAGCTTCTTGGACTGCTTCCGAGAGAAGAGCTCGACCGTGTCAACACCAAGGTTCTGGATCAGTATTATCATCCGACCACCATTGATGCAGTAGCAAAAGCAAAGGCAGAAGCCGATGCCATGAATGAGTAAGCGAGAGGAGTGAGATCGGAATGGACCCGAATACCTTTCCTACCAAGGGAAACCTGATTCTTGCAAAGAACTCTCTGAAACTTGCCCACATGGGTTACGAGCTGATGGACAAGAAGCGGAATATTCTGATCCGCGAGCTCATGGGCCTGATCGATGAGGCAAAGGATATTCAGCGTCAGATTGATGTGACGTTCCGCGAAGCATATGCGGCGCTGCAGATTGCGAACATGGAGATCGGTATCACCAACGTACAGACCGTGTCCTATACCGTTCCGGTGGAGGAATCCATCCGGATCAAGACAAGGAGTATCATGGGCGTGGAAATTCCGCTGGTAGAGGCTGATCCGTCCGGACAGGCCCCGACTTATGCTTACTACAGCACGAAGGAGTCCCTGGATCAGGCAAGACAGGCCTTTGAAAAAGTAAAAGACCTGACCTTAAACCTTTCCATGATAGAGAACTCGGCGTACCGCCTTGCTGCGGCAATCAAGAAAACACAGAAGCGTGCCAACGCGCTGAAGAACATCACGATTCCGCATTACACCCAGCTGTCCAAGGATATCGCGGACGCACTGGAGGAGAAGGAGCGCGAGGAGTTCACACGACTGAAGGTCATCAAACAGAGAAAGAACAAGGCAAGCTGATAAGGCTTTCCCGGAATAGAGATGAAAAACCCGCTTGGGCCGCGAAGAGATTTGCGGTGCCGGGCGGGTTTTTATGTGTCATGCAAAAAATATGTTTTTGGCTGCACTTTTTGTGCGAAAATTTTATAAAAATTTTCTATCTTTTTAAAACGGTCTTTGCTATAATACGTAAGGCGATTGTAAAGAAAAGTTAAGATTTTGTAAGCTGTAATGCTTTTTGGAGGTAGGAAGATGAAACACAAGAAACAGAAAAAAACGAAAAAAGCAGGGCGCATTCTGCTGGCTGTGTTTGCAGTGGTGATCGGAACGCTTGGCGTGCTGCTGTTTACGTCCGAGCGCTGGATGCGGAAAACATGGCCGAATCTGAGCATGGAAGAGCTTGTTTACCAGTTAAAGGCCCCGATTGCCGGAACCAGCCATGATCTTCTGATGAGTTATATCTGCTCAAGTGCGCTGATCGCAGCGGCAGCACTCATCCTTCTGATTCTGGTCAGCATTTTTCTTCGGGAAAAACGCAAAGCCCATGTGGCGTTCGGGATGATCTGTATCGCGGCAGGAGCCGCCAGCATCGTCTATTCCATCAATGACGTGTGGGCAGCACTGGACGTAAAAGATTATCTGAAAAATCAGAGCACGTACAATACCGTGGTAGAAGACAACTACGTAGATCCGGACCGCGTGAATATCACGTTCCCGGAACAGAAACGAAATCTGATCTATCTCTATCTGGAATCCATGGAGAGCACCTACGCAGACAAAGCCTCCGGCGGAGCATTCGATAAAAACTATATCCCGGAGCTGACCCAGCTTGCCGCAGACAACATCAGTTTTTCCAATTCGGAGCTGCTCGGCGGCGGCCAGCCTACCGTAAACGCAACCTGGACCATTGCCGGAATTTTCGCACAGACCTCCGGTCTGCCTCTCAGCATCGGAATCCAGCGAAATGAGATGGCATATCAGGCCAGCTTCTTCCCGGAAATCAATACCCTGGGTGATGTCCTGGCGGATGAAGGCTACAAGCAGTATTTCTTCATCGGTTCAATCGGACAGTTCGGCGGCCGGGAAGAGTACTTTAAAGAGCACGGCGACTACGAAGTAGACGATTACAACTGGGCTATGGAAAAAGACCTGATCCCGGAAGGATATTACGAATGGTGGGGCTATGAGGATGAAAAACTCTTTTCCTTTGCCAAAGACCGTCTGACCGAAATCGCAGCAGAGGGAGAGCCGTTCAACTTCACCATGCTGACCGCAGACACCCATTTTGAGGATGGCTATCCGTGTGAGCTCTGCGATGAAGAAAACGACGGTGACAACCAGTACGGAATGGTTCTGCACTGCTCCAGCAAGCAGGTCACCGAGTTCGTTTCCTGGATTCAGCAGCAGGATTTCTACGAGAACACAACGATCGTAATTTCTGGCGACCATCTGACGATGGATTCCGATTTCTGTGAGAACATTGATCCGGACTACACCAGAACCGTATACAACGTGATCATCAACTCTCCGATCCAGCCGCAGCAGGAGAAAAACAGAAGTTTCACCACCATGGACATGTTCCCGACCACCATCGCAAGTCTCGGAGCTACCATTGAGGGTGACCGCCTCGGTCTTGGAACGAACCTGTTTTCAGGTGAACAGACGCTTGCAGAGAAGCTGACCTTCGACCAGCTCAATGATGATCTCTCCCAGAAATCCAAATTCTTCGAAAAAATGGAAGAGCAGGTAACCTCCATCTGGACCAAAACCGATGAGGGCTGGAAGTTCTACATCGAAGACGAAGACCGCTGGGCCAAAAGCGAATGGGTTTCCCTGAACCCGCACCGCTATGCAAACGACACCGAGCAGAGATACTACATTGACGCAAACGGCTGCGCCGTAAAAGGATGGAAACTGATCGACGGAAAATGGTATTACTTCTCCACACAGGGCAGCTACCGCCTCCTCGAAGGACCGTGCGACGAACCGTTTGAGGTGGATGAGTCGCAGTATTCTTAAAAAATAAAAAAGAGAAGGATTTTCGGCAGCAAAAAGCCGGGAATCCTTCTTTTTTTAATGCAGAATTGTGCCGCTCCGCCTTTTGGTGGAATTTTCTGCATTTTTTGGTACAAAACGTATAAAGATTGTGAAATAAATAATTATCAATTGAATCATCTTACAAAACATGGTAAAATATGGCTATCAATCGGCGGACAAAGCGGAAAAAAGAAAGGGGATTTTAAAACAATGGGTTACAAATCAGACATTGAAATTGCACAGGAATGTACCATGCAGCCGATCACAGCGATCGCAGAAAAAGCAGGTATTGATGACAAATATCTGGAGCAGTACGGAAAGTACAAAGCAAAAATTGATTACAACCTGTTAAAAGACACCAATGCGGAGGATGGAAAACTGATCCTCGTTACAGCCATCAACCCGACACCGGCAGGAGAAGGAAAAACAACAACTTCTGTAGGTCTGGTAGACGGACTTTCCAGAATCGGTAAAAAAGCAATGGTTGCACTTCGCGAGCCATCTCTTGGACCGGTCTTCGGTGTAAAAGGCGGAGCAGCAGGCGGCGGATACGCACAGGTTGTTCCAATGGAAGATATCAACCTTCACTTCACCGGTGACTTCCATGCAATCGGTGCAGCAAACAACCTGCTGGCAGCTATGATCGACAACCACATTTTCCAGGGCAACGCTCTGAACATTGACCCGAGAAAGATCACATGGAAGAGATGTGTGGATATGAATGATCGTCAGCTCCGTTTCATCACAGACGGACTTGGCGGAAGGGTAAATGGTGTGCCGAGAGAAGACGGCTATGATATCACTGTTGCTTCTGAAATCATGGCAATTCTTTGTCTGGCAGATGATATGGAAGATCTGATTGCACATATGGATATCACAGGCGGTAGTGCATGGGGCAAGCTGTTTGACTATTTAACATCCACATTAAAGGTAGATTATGAGGGAGAGGTTATTACTCTTCCGGCAGTCAGAAATCTGGCAACAAGTGAGGATAAGGAAGTATGAAAGAAGGCATATGAGGCTGAGCTTGCAAGCTATGATAAAATTGCAGACTCTATTGCATTTGCACTTAATAATATCAAGGGACAGGTATCCATGTTAAGCGAAAAGAAGGGATATGAGAGTCCTCTTGCCATGACACTTGAACAGTGCCATATGAAAAAGGAAACTCTTGATGCAATGTTCACTGCAATGCGCGAGTATCTGCCAAAGTTCTGGGAATATCTGAAGGCAAAGGCAAAATATTTAGGCTACGAAGGCGGACTGCCGTGGTATGAGATGTTTGCACCTGTTGGAAAGATGGATTCTAATTATACTGCAGAAACTGCAAGAGATACTCTTGTAGAAAACTTCAGCCATTTTTCAAAAGAATTGTCAGATATGATGGCACGCGCTTTCGCAGAGAGTTGGATCGATTTTTATCCTCATGAGGGAAAGGTAGGCGGTGCATTCTGCGCCAATGTGACGACCGAAAAGCAGAGCCGTATTTTGACTAATTTCAATGGTTCATTTGATTCTGTTGTAACACTTGCACATGAGCTTGGCCATGCTTTCCACAATAAGCAGATATTTGAGAATCGTATCTTAAATCAGGATTACTCTATGCCAGTTGCAGAGACAGCTTCTACTTTTAATGAGACACACTTTATGTTGAGTGCATATAAAAAGTCAAATGATCCACAGGAAAAGCTTGCTATTCTGGAAAATTTGCTGTCCGGAACAACTCAGATTATCTGTGACATTTATTCCAGATTTTTATTTGAGGATGCAGTATTCCATAAATGTGAAGCGCAGTTTTTGATGACAAATGACTTAAAGGAGATTATGCTTGATGCTCAGAAGCAGGCATATGGAGATGGTCTTGATCAGACAAAGCTTCATCCATATATGTGGACTTGCAAGGGTCACTACTATTCATCTGGATTAAGCTACTACAACTTCCCATATGCATTTGGCGGTTTATTTGCAATGGGTCTGTACACACAGTTTTTAAATGAGGGAGAGAGCTTTGTTCCGAAATATAATGCACTGCTAAAAGCAACTGCGACATGCTCCGTAGAGGACACAGCAAAAATGGCAGGAATAGATCTGACAAAGCCAGATTTCTGG
>ERZ824600.2309-NODE-2309-length-20719-cov-3.030972_pt1 | contig 20719 bp, 8 predicted proteins | sample MGYA00519933_ERZ824600 | MGnify/ENA primary metagenome ERZ824600 (study PRJEB31778, sample SAMEA3449178) | human gut metagenome | biome: human gut; feature: human-associated habitat; material: faeces | place: United Kingdom | collected 2010/2012 ... | reverse complement strand
CCCCGACCCCGCCGATACCGACATCACCACCGTCAATTCGCGGCAGGCGGGCGGTGCTCCCGACTTGGGTGCATATGAGAACTCGCGCCTCCCCCTCAAAGGTTCGGTATTCTATGTGCGCGACTACCGCAACGACGACGGTACCGTCGACCTCACCGCCGGCGGCGACGGTCTCTCGTGGGCGACGGCCATCAACGGAAATGCCATTTACGACCTCACCACTTCGACCATGATTGCCGACTCGACGGCAAGCAGCCGTTATGTAGGTTACTATGATGCATCAGCACGCCCTTATGGCGAACAGTCCAATGCCAGTCGTCCATTTTGGATAGCCAATACCCGGATAAACAACGTTTATCGCATTACCAATACCCGAGAAGAACGTTACGTAGGAGGTTTACAGTATGCCGTAGAGAAAGCCTTGATAGCAGCCAGAGATTCCTCTCGATGCCTTGAAGTGTGGGTGGCCGGCGGTACCTATACCGATTACAAAGGCTTTGTCATACGCGATTCGGTGTCTGTAAAGGGTGGATTCCCTAATTATGGAAATCCTGGTGATAATGAACGGCATCCCCTTATAGCCGAAGGCATACCTCTCAGCGAAGAAAACAGCAACTATGCCAATAATGTGTCTGATTATGAAACGATTTTACAGATACAGGCCGAGGCACCCGTTACCGTAGATGATGCAGTGCGAGGCATATATAGAGTGGGTCAGATTCAAAACAGTATGCGTAAAACAGTGCTTTATCAGCCCGATGTATGTCTACCCACCTATGCTCCGTTAGGAAAAACCTATGCACATGGTTCGTCAGACTCTTCAAATGATGAAAATAAATATTCCAATAAGTATCGCGATGACTATCTTCATTATGCCGGAAATCCTGTCTGGGACGGTTTTACCATTCGACACGGGTTTATTGCGGGTGTATCATCAAATCGAGATGGAGGTGCAGGTGTACGCATGTTCCAGGGGGTAACCATACGCAATTGTGTAATAAGAAATAACGCTTATTTTGCGGATATTCCTTCTGGTGCTTTATATGATATATACGATAGAACCGGGTGGACTGCTCGAGCTTCGTCGGAATATTCCGGGAATCGTGTGAGCCAACTTCTTGATGGAAACAGACGTACTTTCTGGCACTCTGATTACGGACTTTTTTCTCATGACGAAGCACCATTTATTGTCGAAATAGATATGCAGGAAGAAAAAGACCTTAATGCAGTCTATTGGGTGCAAAGAACAGGTTATAATAATAACGGTAAGATACAGAGCTATCGTATATATGTAACATCGAGCAGAGTCGACAATTTGAACGACGTTGCGAATTTGGGAGAAGAGTATCTGGCGGCAGATGTATCTAATGCTTCTATTTCTAACGTGTTTGTCCCTATACAGCTGAACCGAAGAATGACCGGCCGTTATGTATACGTATATATAAGACAAGGATATGGCGGATTTGGTTCCGGATCGGAATTTTATGCAGGAAAAGCTTATTACGGTTATGACGTAATAGCTGGAGGATATAAATTAGAAAATGATGATCCTCGTTCACGAGGCGGCGGAGTTTATTGCGACAGCGGTGAAAGTCATGATGGAGCTATTGAGAATTGTTTTATCTACCACAATGTAACGACAGGTTATTCAAATGATGATGATTCATTTGGCGGTGGTATGTATATGATTTCGGGCACAGGTTATAATCTTCTCGTGAGCAATAATTATGCACAAAATAAAGGAGGAGGAATCTTTATTGAAGATGCCACCTTCTACAACAATACCGTAGCTTATAACGGTTCGCGAGGAACCGGCGGCATGCACCAGTACACGGCTTCCAGCGGCACTGCGATTGCCATGAATGTATTCAATACTATTTTTTACGGTAATTCTGGATATGCGATTAATGCCGAGGATACCAAGAACATGAATCCTTTGCGCAACTGTTATGTGCAGACAAGAACGGCCATGCCTTCGGGGGTGACCGACAAGATTCTGTCATCGAATGGAAACATGCAAGGTACGGGGTTGGCCAATCCTTTTGAACGCGGTTCTAATGCCTTGTCCGAGAACAACTACCGGCTCTCGGGTTCATCGTTGTGTGTCAATGCGGGTCTTAACGAACCTACCGACCCCAATGATGCCTCCAAGCGTGTTTCTCTTCCGCTTACCGATGTCGATTTTGCCGACCGTATACAAGATTGTACCATCGATATAGGTGCATACGAGTATAATGGAGCTTACGATATTACTCCCGGAGAGATAGAATTGGTGATAGGGGGTATAACGTATGAAAAAGTTTATGCCTATTATGTTTCTTATAGTGGTGCTGATGGAGGAAATGCTTCGGCTTCAAGTCCGGAAAATGCCGCTTGTTGGATGAAGTTGCAGAAAGTCCTTGATGCAGCAGGCCGACAGAAAGCGCAAACCCCCAATATCCCGTGTGTGGTGAAGGTGGCCGGAAGTCATGCCCCTTATGCTCCGCGGCGCACAACCGTAGTCCCCGGCGAAAATCAGTTGGTCGAGGAAGATGAAGACGTGCGCAGCTATGCCCTTATAGTGCCGCGTGGAGTTGAGGTTTGGGGTGGTTACGATGAAACATTTACCGAGGTCTCGCGCGATATCCCCGGCAACAAGACTACGTTTAAGGCCGAATATGTATCGGCGGCCGATACATCGCTCATCAATACCTATCATGCGGTAGTATTTACCGATCTCCTTTATGATGTCAATGGTGAGCCCATGCGCAACAGCGACAATACCTACCAACGTATTCCGGCCGAAGCCGGCTATGCTGTCTTGGACGGACTTTTCATTACGGGTGGAAACGCTGATGGTTCGCTGCACGAAGACGATTGTCGCGGAGGCGGTATTCTGGCAGAATCGTATTCTCATATACGTAATTGTATTGTACGGGAAAATTCCGCAACAGAAGAGGGTGGCGGTATATATTTAAAATCCGGAGCTATCGTGTCGGGTTCACTCATTTGTAATAATAGTGCCAACGTAGGCGCGGGATTGTATATCGACAGTCAGAATGGTTCTGATTCAACATATATCGTCACTTCGACAATAGTCCAGAATTCCGCAGTTGGAGAGGGTGGCGGAATCTATTTTACAGACCGTCAGTTAAATGTCAATTCTTCGGTGTTCTGGGGGAATACGGCCAATTATGCTAAGGATGTATATGGTAATTATAACGGCGATGAGAATGGAAAATATCCGTTTTCTTATGTCGCTGTGGAAAATCTGTTGGTACCAGGCTTGAACAACCGTTCGGTATCGTCGGACAATGATGGTGGAGTACGTTTTGTTGAGAACGACTCTCTGTACATGATAGAAGAGACGTCGATATTGGTGGCTGCCGGTATGCCTGTGGCCGAATATGCCACGTGGATTTCAAATACGGAGATGTCTACTCATGACTTTGCCGACATGGTGCGTATGACGGCCGATAACATAGATATAGGTGCCCGTGCATTGGGCTACTCGGTTTCACCTCCCGAGAATGTTCTTATTCAACGCATTTTCGTTACTGATGGTACGGTCCTGCATGAAAATCTCGAACAACTCCTGTCGGCACAATTGTCGGGCAGTGATACGCTTTATCGGGTGAGAGGTGCATCGTTTGTCTATCCCATGTATGAACTCTATGATGCGTTGCGTTATATCAAGTATATCCGCAGCAAAGAGGAACCGTTGATTGCGGGAACCGAGAATAGGAATCTCCTTTTTGAGATATATCTCTCGGGAGGTACATTCATACCTCGTGAGGCCAGTGATGGAACGACTGTTGAAAATGCTCGTACATCGACTTTTACCATTCCCGAGGGTGTCTCGATTTACGGAGGCTTTTCAGGGAAAGAACTCTATTGTCAGGAAACCGATAAAGGAAATCATACCGTAGCGGGCATCGATTTTATCGGAGGTTCCAGCACCGACTATTTGTCAGAACGTGAGCGAATCGACATGAATGGCAATGCTATTATCGAGCCGTGGGAGTATGCTTATCAGACACTGTTCTCCGGTAAGTCCAACAGTGAGATGGGGGTTCAGGGAGTCTATCATGTCATTTATGCCTGTGCCGACCCCGACAAAGTGGGAACATTGCCAGATCTTGTTGACTCGGAAAATTCGCAAGTGCCTTCGGGACAGCCTATTATCATCGACGGAATAACCGTTACCGGTGGCTATGCGGCCAGATTGGTTACGGGCGATGAGGCGTATCGCGACAACTATTTCAAGGGCGGAGCTATTTGTGTCGATGGTACCGACAACGGCGGTCTTTCTTTGCCGAAACGGTATATACCGCTTACCATTCGCCGTAGTCTTATTTATGGAAACAGCGGTATATTAGGCGGTGCCATATACAATACCGGTATATGTTCGATATTTAATTCGCAGATATCGTCGAACGAGGCGGTTGCTTCAACGACCGGAGTAGGTGGTGAGTATGCCGGCTCGGGAGGCGCTATTTATGTCGACGGTGCCATATATTCGGTCAACTCATTATATGCCAACAATGAAGCCGCCAACAAAGGCGGGGCTATTTTCAATGAAAGCCGTTCCCGTATTTGGGTGGTCAACTGTAATCTGGTACGGAATAAGGCAGCCGAGTATCCTTGCATATATTCATTGAATAAGAGTTCTGTTGGAACCGAGAGTCTCAACCTGTCGGCCAACCTGGTCTTCAACTCGGCATTCTGGGGAAATGAGTCTGATGCCGGTCGATATGCCATCAACAAGTGGCAGACCGATGGCACGCTCTTTGCCGACCCCACTGTTGCCGAAGCTCCCGACATACTCCACTTCTGTGCTTACGAAGAAGGGTGGGGCAAGGCACCTGAGATAGGAGAGGGCAACTGCGACGAAGAGGCTGCTGGAAATATTGATAATTTCAAAAACAATAATGTACAACTTGCCGCGGAAAACAGGTCGCTTTACGGTCCCAATTTTGCCAATCCTTCAACGCGGGCGGGAGTGGCCGGTTATCAGCAGGCTGCTGATTGGTCGCTCAGCCGTATCAATCCCATGGTCGATGCCGGGTGGGGTTGGGCTTCGCAGGAATACGATAACGTGTCCGACTTATGGCAATGGTCGTCTCCTGAAAAAACAGGTGGACTTTATTTTGAAATTCCACACTATGTAGAATTGGGAGATATCACCATTTACGAACCGTTGTTCCCGGGATTGAACGATTTATATATGAAAACGGCCGATGGTCGGGATATCAATCGTATCTGTCTCGACCCCAATCGCACCATTGCAGAGTCGGGAAAAAACACTTATATCGATATCGGTGTTTATGAATATCGACATTCTCTTATCAATACCGATGCCGATACTCTTTATGTGTGTGCCGAAGAAATTTCCGGAAATGTCAATGACGGTTCGTCGTGGGCCACGGCTACCAGTAATCTGCAACGGGCCATAGAGCGGCTTTTGCTCAACCGGAACGGTAAGGATAAGATTATTTATATGACCGAAGGAGAATTTGCTCCCATATATACCATTAACAAGAATGGAGGTTTTGTAGTCAATACACGCTATGGCTCGCAAGGTGGAACAGGCGTTGGAGAAACGAAGAACATCGGTTCGATACGCATATCCGGTGGGTATAATGACGATAATCAACAGCAACCTATCCCCGTTGAGAGTTCCATTTATCGGGGAGAGAATTATAAGACCGTCATTACCACCATCAATCCCGAGGTGTCGTCGCTCTTCAATATAGAGGATATTGCCAATCGTGAGAATAACGAGCAGGAGGCTGTATCGAGCAGGGCGGTCGTTCCTATGATGCTGGAAAATCTTACCTTTGAAAATCCCTATGGAGCCGCATTCCGCTATGAAACCAGTAGTGGTGTTGACGATGCCAATACGGTAAAACTGGTATTGAGCGGGTGTGAATTTAGGGGTAGCGACGGAGTGTCGGTGGGCTTGCCGGTCGTGAAGATAGCCGGTCGTGGTGGTCGCACACTCATCTACAACACGCTGTTCCATTCCAACCGTGGGGTACCTATCGATGCTGTCGATACCGAGGTATTCAACGCGACGATAGCCTTGAACACAGGTGTGCCGGTACTCTCCGACAGTATCTACGGCGGAGAGTCTCAACCCCGTTATCCGTCGAAACTGTACAACTCGGTGTTGTGGCGTAACGGTGGCCAGGGTACCGACCAGTCTGCATCGGAAAACATTGTCTCGTCACAACTTTCCTCTACTCCATCGGCAGGAAACCAGATTATCCAGGTCGAGAATATCCGTTACAACGCGATGCAGAATCTTTCGGCCACGACGTTAGCGGTTGATGACGAACAATATCGGAATGATAATCTGTCGGAACAAAACGATGATGTGATTAACGGCCCTAATTTCTTCAACCCCTATGAAGGCGATTTGGCTGCCCGCGATTTCGACATCGGGGCCTCGGCACTCCTTCTCAACAAGGGCGACTCCGTCAGCTATCGTACCGCCCTTAACCTGGCGGCCGACCAGCCTTCGGGCTATGACATATCGTTGAGCCATCTCCGGGTCTACGACGACAACATCGATCGCGGTGCATACGAAAACAACCAGCACCTCTATCCGATACTCTATGTCCAGCCCGATAAGACGCTCGAAGGAGACGGCTCTACGTGGGAGAATGCTTTCGGTCAGGGACGTTTGCAGGAAGCTATTGATTTGTGTGCTGTATATGCAGCTACTCGCACGGCCGATACCGAAAATGCCATTGTCTTTGTCAAAGGAGGCAACACGGGTGAGTCATTGATTCTGCGCAACGGAGTCTCGGTCTATGGAAGTGTGTCGACCAGCTATACCGACACCGTTACGGCCGATGGCGTGACCCCGTCTGTTACAGTCGATAAGATTATCTCCGACCGTCCGGGCCTGTTGGCGTCGACGACCTCCCGTACCCGTATCGAAGGTGTCTCTTATAACCGTAGCGACGTATTCGATGGAATTACCGTGTTGGACGGCTTTGAAATAGTACCCGCCGGCGAATCGGCCACGGCTGCCGTATCGCTTTCTTCGCAGATGGTGTTGCGCAACAATTATGTACATGGCGCAACCATTACCGGTAGTGGTACTCCTGTCGTCGACAACCGGGGAGGCCTGCTCTACAATATGCTTGTGGCCGACAATAGTCCGGCACAAGGGGCTCCGGTAGTGGCCAATGAGGGTGGTACGCTGGTCAATCTTACCATTGATGCTCCGGCCGGTAGTTCGCCGGTCGTTCATACCGCCTCCGGGCAGATGTTCAACACCATAGCCACGCAAGGCCGTCTGTTCGATGCTTCGCTTTATTCAGGCGACGACCTTCCCCTCGACGGCAATCCCTACAACACCTATTTGCCCGATGAACTTTCCTACCAGCTCAAAGAGTTGAGTATGGCCATTGACCGTGGTGATGCCACACCCGGCATACCGTCAGCCTTTGCCTCGTATGTCAACTTGGCGACCGACCGCGACATTATGGGTAATGCCCGGACCTTTGCCGGGGCTGTCGATTACGGTTGTTTCGAAACGTGGAATATCACCGACGGCTACAAGGCTACGCAGGCTCCGGCCGGTGGCTCGGTAGTCTATCTGCACGGCGGAAATCTTCTCCTCGGAAATCTGCCCGCAACATTTGCGCCGGGTTATCTCCTGCTCAAAGAGGGAACGTCGCTTTATGGCAACGGTAATACTGTGAGTCTCGACTATGTGGCTGTGGAGCGGACTTTCGGTGCAGGGTGGCAGTTGGCCGCGTTCCCCTATGCCTTGCAGCGCGATAGCATTAGTCGGGTGCGTTACGCGGGTACTACCTATGATCCCGAGCCCCTGAGTGTAACGGCCGGCGATACGGTAGCCGTTTATAACGGGCGGGCACGGGCCGAGTCGTTGTCTCGCTACCATGAGGCAAATTCGCCTTATTGGGAGGAGAAGAGCGCTCTGGCGGCGACCGAAGGATTCGGTCTCTGTCTGGCACAGGCCGGCACCTACCGCTTTACCGGACGGGCCACGGGTAATGAGCCCTTGTATGTTGAGAATAATACCGACAAGACCGTCTCGCTCGTGCAGCATAATCTCACCGAAGTGGGAAGCGACGGAACACCTCGCTTCACCCATAAGGAGAATATGGGCTGGAATCTCTTCGGACTGCCTTATCTGGTATCTTCTTACGGTTGGGCAGTTATGGATCTCCCGCACCTGCTCTATGGTTACGACGGCCTTACCTATACGACCATCGAGTCGTGGAGCGGAGGAGAGGCCCGTTTGGGTGGCGGATATTTCACTCAGACGGCTGTCATCGGCAATGGAGAGAAAGAAGAGTTGCTCTTCCCCCAACCACAATCTACCAGTCTGACCTCGGTTGCAGGCACGGGTATGGATTTGGTTTTGCGTATCACGGGTGACGGCGGAGCCGATGAGGCTCGTCTCCGTACCACCGACTCTTCATGCGATGCATTGAGTTACGAGGTAGGACGCGACGGTGTCAAATTTATGAGCATGAACCGGAGTGTTCCGCAGATATATGTAACCAACCCCTCGACCGGAACCCGCTTCTCTCTGGCAACGGCGGTCGACGAGACCGTTTCTGCGCCTGTGGGTGTCTATGTGGCCGACAGTGGCTACTATACCATAGACCTGCCCGATGAGACGATGGCTCAGGGCTACGATGTGTTGCTCCTGACCGACACCTATACAGGACAGACGACCGACCTCAAAGAGTCGGCCTATACCTTCTTGGCCGACGGTGCCGAAGATGCCGATCGTCGATTCTCGCTCTCATTCCGACGGAAAGAAGACGGTGAGCCCACGGTGCAGGTCTATCTCCATGAACGCACGCTCTATGTCAAGGGGCTCCAAGGTGGCGAACGCATTTTCCTCTACGATACCTCAGGCCATTGCCTGCTCGATGCCCGAAGCCAAGGCTCGCAATACACGGCGAAAGTGGGTGGCACTGGCGTGTATATTGTCGATGTGGTATCACCAGCCTCTCGCCGCTCGTGCAAGGTGGTATCGTTGTAAATAGGGATTGAAAACTTTTTTACGAGGAGGGTTGCCCGCACCTGCGGCAACCCTCCTCGTTGCTTTTCCGGCGATTCGCTCCCGGAAATCTTTTGTCGGCCGGTGGCCGGTGAGAGAACCCTCCAAACATCGGCGGCCGTGAAGTTGTTATAAAATTGTCATACGATTGTATCTCCTTAGAAATATTCATGTCGTTCTTTTGTAGCGCAAAACAGAGAGAATGAAAAACAAGGAGTTCAAGACCATTGTCATGTCCGACATACACCTCGGCTCGAAATGGTCAAAGGCCAAAGAGGCCAATCTTTTTTTGAAAGCCCACACCTGCGAGACGCTTATTCTGTGTGGCGACATTATCGACGGATGGGAAATACTTCGGGGCAAGAAGCCCAAGTGGAAAAAACGCCATACCCACTTTATCAAGCGGTTACTATCGATATTGCCTCATACGCATATCATCTATCTGCGGGGTAACCACGACGATTTTCTCGATCGCATTCTTCCTCTCGAAATTCCCAATTTCACCCTTTGTCGCGACTATGTCTACCAGAGTGGCGAACGCCGTTACTATGTATTGCACGGCGATGTGTTCGACACGATAACCTCCCGGTTCAGCTGGCTGGCCAAGGTAGGCGATGTAGGATACAGTATGCTGATGGGCATAAACCGCGTATATAACCGGCGTCGGCGCAAAAAAGGGTTGCCTTACAAGTCGATATCGCAGAAAGTCAAGCAGTCGGTCAAGGCATCGGTCTCGTACATCAGCGATTTTGAAGACTCGCTGTGCGGCATAGCCCGACGGAAAAACTGTACCGGAGTTATCTGCGGACACATTCACCAGGCCGACGACCGTATGATAGGCGATGTGCATTACCTTAACTCTGGCGACTGGGTAGAGTCGATGACCGCACTGGTCGAAGACTTCGACGGGAACTGGTCGATTATGGAATATACAAAAGAGAAAAACTGATGCGTTACCTGTTTATCGTACAAGGAGAGGGGCGGGGCCATCTTACCCAGGCCCTCTCGCTGGCCTCGATATTGCGCCGTCAGGGACACGAGGTCGTAAAAGTCTTGGTGGGTCGTACCCTCCACCGTCAGATACCGGAATTTTTCCTGCGCGAAATCGGCGCACCGGTCGATACCTTTGAAGCCCCGCAATTCAGTTTCAAGGCCGGCAAGACCCGTGTCGATCTGGTGCAGACGGTCGTGGCCAATATGGCTCCGCGGCGTGTTGAAGCCTATGTGCGCAGTATCTGTTTTATAAGGGCGCAAATCTTGAAGTATCGCCCCGATGAGGTCGTCAATTTCTACGAGATGCTTTCGGGACTGGCCGTAAAGTGCTTCCGCCTTCCGGTCGATATGGTGGGTATAGGACATCAATATCTCATGCTGCACCGGGGTTACCGGCAAGCCGCCCGTCGGGGGTGGAGCGCATGGCTGCTCAGGCAGCATGTGCGCATGAGTGCGATAGGATGCCGGCGGTTGTTGGCCTTGTCGTTCTATCCCATGGCCGACGATGACGCTCGCCGCATAACGATAGTGCCGCCACTGTTGCGCAAGGAGGTGTTGCAGAACAAGGCGTGCACACGCGAGAATTTTATCCTCGGCTATATTGTCAACAATGCTTTTGCCGCACAAATCAGGACATGGAGCCGTGAACACCCCGACAAAGAGCTGCATGTCTTTTGGGATAACAAAGAGTATCCCGAAACCTGGAAAGCCGAAAGAAATCTTACCTTTCACCGTGTAAATGACAAACTTTTCTTATCTTTAATGCGTCGATGCAACGGGTATGTAACGACGGCCGGATTTGAATCGGTGTGCGAGGCTCTGTTTTACGACAAGCCCATGATGCTTATTCCCGCACACATAGAGCAGCAGATCAATGCCGCCGATGCCGCCTCGTCCGATGTTGCCATAGTCTCCGACCGGTTCGACCTGAGCCGTTTTGTTGAGCATCTCGGTCGGCCTCACTCCGAGGAGACCTTTCTCTACCGCAAGTGGATAGGCATGAGCGAAACCGCGTTTGTCGACCAGTTAATACATAAACATCACCATGGACTATAAATTCATAAACCGGGAAATCAGTTGGTTGCAGTTCAACGAACGGGTTTTGCAGGAGGCTTGCGACCCCAACGTCCCCTTGATGCAGCGGTTACAGTTTCTTGGAATCTTTTCAAACAATCAGGACGAATTTTTCAAAGTGCGTGTCGCCAACATCATGCGGCTGTGCCGTTCCCGCAAGAACGCCGGGAAACTTCTTACCGGTGACTATACGCCCATGAGCTTACTCGAAGAACTGAACGAAAAAATCGCCGTCCTGCAAGACCACTTCTCCGAGACCTATCAGTCGGTACTCTCTCTGATGGAACGGGAAAATATCTTTGTCGTCAACGAGAAAAACCTGAGTGAGGAGCAGAAAGAGTTTTGCCGCAGTTATTATGCGCAGATTATATCTCCGCGTCTGGTGCCGTTGATTATCCGCAAGACAGTCAAGTTGCCATTCCTCCCCGATGGTAACAGTTACCTTGCGGTGAAGATGTCGCATGCAGCAAAGAGCTCACCGCGGTATGCCGTCGTGCGCATACCCACCAGTTCGGCCTGTCCGCGTTTTGTCGTCCTGCCTTCGGCCGCCGGTCGCCACGACATTATTTTCATCGACGATATCATACGCCTGATGATAGACCACATATTTTTCATGTTCTCTTACGACGAGATAGGAGCCTATACGTTCAAGATTATGCGCGATGCCGAGCTTACCTACGACGAAGATGTGTCGAAAAGTCTCTTCGAGCGCATTTCCGAAGGGGTGTCCAATCGTCGCTACGGTCTTCCCATACGCATGATATACGACCGGGACATGCCCGCCGATATGGTCGAAATCCTGGCCGGAAAGCTCGGCCTTGACAACAAGGAGATGCTGGCCCCCGGCGAACGTTACCACATGATGAAAGACCTCATGAAGTTTCCCAAGGTGCGTCCCGATCTCCTCTATGCCTCGCAGAAACCCATACAGCACCCCTCCATATCGCTGTTTTCGAGTATCCTCGAAGTCATTGCCCGGCAGGATATATTCCTGAACTATCCCTATCATACGTTCCAGCACTTTATCGATTTTCTGCGTGAGGCGGCCATCGACCCGCGGGTAGAGAGCATATATATCACGCTCTACCGCACGGCCGAACACTCCAAGGTGATAAACGCCCTGGTCAATGCCGTGAAGAATGGCAAGAAAGTCTATGCCATGCTCGAACTCAAAGCCCGCTTCGACGAAGAGCAGAATATGGAGAATACCGACCTGCTGCAACGCGAAGGGGTGAAGATTCTTCACACCATGGAAGATCTCAAAGTACACAGCAAGGTGGTGCTTGTCGAACGTCGGGAACGCCGCGGCCTCAAACGTTATGCCTATATCGGTACCGGCAATTTCAATGAGAATACGGCCCTGATATATTCCGATTTCGGACTGTTTACCGCTCACGATGAGATAACACAAGATGTGTACAACGTCTTCCAGTTCCTTTCAAACAGCCACAAGCAGTTTGCCTTCAAGCACCTGATGGTCTCTCCCTATTATATGCGTCAGGACTTTTATGATAAAATCGACAATGAGATAAAACTTGCCCGCAAAGGGAAGAGAGCCTACATCTATGTCAAATGCAATTCTCTCACCGATGTGGGCATTATCGAGAAGCTCTATGAAGCCGGCCGTTCCGGTGTCGAGGTGCGCCTTATCGTGCGCGGAGCCTGTTGCCTGTTGCCTCAGGTCGAGGAGATGAGCCGGAACATTCGGGCGATAAGCATTGTCGACAAGTATCTCGAACACGCACGTCTCTATATCTTCGGAAACAACGGCGACGAAATGATTTATACCGGGAGTGCCGATTGGATGGCCCGCAATCTCGACCGTCGTGTCGAGGTGTGTGTGCCTCTCTACGAAAAATCCATTCGCAAAAAAGCTCGGGAAGTCTTCGACATTCAATGGCACGATACCGTCAAGGCCCGTCTGCTCGATGCCGGTAAGCAGAACACCTATGTGAAGCCGGCTCCGGGAGAGATGCCTCAGCGCAGCCAGACCGTCTTGTACGATTATTATGGTGGTCACTCCCATTATAAGGAATAGCGATTCTCTTCCGGGAGGAATCGAAGAAAAAACAACTATAACGAAATTATTTATGCAGGAAGCCAACAACCGATTCACTTTCGGTGCCATAGACATTGGATCCAATGCCATACGGTTGCTCATCGATTATGTCGAGGAGTACCGGGCGCCCGAGTTCAAGAAAGCCGCCTTTGTGCGGGTGCCCATCCGTCTGGGCGAAGATGTTTTTGATAAAGGGTATATCACGACCGAGAAAACATCGGCCTTGGTTCATGCCATGTCGGCCTTTGCGGCGCTGTTTCGTACATTCGGTATCGATGCCTACAAGGCTTACGCTACCAGTGCCATGCGCGAAGCCTCTAACGGCCGGGAGGTGGCCGATACAATAGCCCGGGAGTGCGGCATCGATATCGATATTGTCGATGGGAATACCGAGGCCCGTACCATATACGAGGCTGGCGGATTGGAAAAGGTGCTTGACAAGGCCAAGTCGTATTTCTATATCGACGTGGGAGGTGGTTCGACCGAAGTGGTTGTCTATGCCGACAGCCGTGAAGTGGAGGCACGCTCTTTCCGCCTGGGTACCGTGCGCTACATAAGCGAAGCTGTCTCTTCGCACGAAGAAGAGTTGTTTGCCGCCTGGCTGAAAGAGAAAGCCGACTGTTATCACCCCTCGGCCATCATCGGTTCCGGCGGAAATATCAACAAGGCCCACCGTCTGCTCGACAAGAAACCCAAAGATGCGATAAAGGCCAAGGAGCTTTATGCTCTTTACACCCGCCTGTGCAAGATGTCGGTTGAGCAGCGTATGGAGGAGATGGAGCTCAATGCCAACCGGGCCGACGTCATAGTACCCGCCCTTTCGATATTTACGACGGCTTTGCGCATAACAGGGGCTGAGACGGTAGTCGTTCCCAAGCTGGGACTTGTCGACGGAATCATACGCGTGTTGTACCGCGACTACAAGAACGGCCGAAAATCATAGCGAAAAACGAAGGCGACTTCCCGAGGAAGTCGCCTTCGTTTTTTTACCGATAGCGCGTGGGCGCAGGGAATACTATTTCGTTTTTACCTCAATCTCGGGAGCGATGAGCTTGTAGCCTTTACCGTGAATGTTGATGATTTCGATAGAGGGGTCGTCTTTGAGGTGCTTGCGCAGTTTGGTAATGTAGACGTCCATGCTGCGGGCGTTGAAATAGTTGTCGTCAATCCATATCGTTTTCAGCGCAAAGTTTCTTTCCAGAATCTCATTTACATGAGCGCAGAGGAGGCTCAGCAGTTCCGATTCCTTGGTGGTGAGTTTGGTATTCTTTTCGCCGATGGAGAGAACCTGTTTCTGGGTGTCGAACGTGAACTGTCCGATTTTGTACATGGTTACCTCTTTTCCGCGTTTGCCCTTGACGCGACGCAGAATGGCTTCGATACGGAACACCAGCTCTTCCATGCTGAACGGTTTGGTAATGTAGTCGTCGGCGCCGATTTTAAATCCTTCGAGAATATCTTCTTTCAACGATTTTGCGGTTAGGAAGATGATGGGTACTTCGCCGTTAACGGTGCGTATTTCTTGAGCCAAAGTGAATCCGTCTTTCTTGGGCATCATCACATCGAGCACACACAGGTCGAATTTCCCTTTCAAAAAAGCCTTGTAACCGCTCTCTCCGTCAGAGAAAAGGTCGGCGGCATAGCCTTTTGCCTGCAAAAATTCTCTCAGCAGCATACCGAGATTTTCATCGTCTTCGCAAAGTAAGATACGCAACTTTTCTTCCATAATCATTTGTTTTTTAGGGGTAGTGTTATAATAAATGTTGTTCCATGATTCAATTCGCTCTCGGCCCGTATGGAGCCTTTCAGGTCGGTAACGATTTTGTGTACATAGGCCAGTCCGAGGCCGAACCCTTTGACGTTATGTACGTTGCCTGTCGATACGCGGTAGAACTTTTCGAAAATCTTTTTCAAGTCTTCTTTTTTGATACCGATACCGTTGTCTTGTACCGAGATGACGACCTTGTTCCCTTCGATGGCGGTTCTTACCATCAGTTGCAGAGCCACACCTTCCCGTGCATATTTGACGGCGTTGTCGAGCAGGTTGAAGATAACGTTGGTGAAGTGCATTTCGTCAACCTCTACCAAGGCATCTTCGGCGTCGAGTTCGGCATCGATGGTGCCGCCAAACTGTTCGACTTTGAGCTTGAACGTGCTGAGTACACCCGCTATCAGGTCGTTGATGTCGACGATAGAGAGTTTCATCATGGTTTTCTGCCGTTCAAACATGGACATTTGCAGCACTTTCTCTACCTGGAAACGCAACCGCTTGGTCTCGTCGTTGATGACTGTCGATATGTGGTTGAACATTTCGGGGCTTTTCGATACGGCCGGGTCTTTCAACATCTGGGCTGCCAGCGAGATGGTCGAGATGGGGGTCTTGAACTCGTGCGTCATGTTATTGACAAAGTCGTTCTTCATCTCGGTAAGTTTCTTCTGCCGGAACAGTTTGACAATGGTGAAGATAAACGTTATCAGCAGTACGAATGTGAATGTGAACGAAGGTATGCTGAAACGTACCGACGAGAATATGTAATCTTTCTTTGTCGGGAAGTAGACTTTCAGTTGGTTCTGCCGTTTCGAGGGGTCGTTGGGAAAGAGCGTAATCGAGTATTTGGTGGCGTTTGCCTCGGCGTTGTACTCCTGACTTTTATATACAATCCTGTTTTTGGGGTTGTAGATGGCATACTGGAACGGAATGTTCAGCCCGTTGTTGCGTAGCTCGGCTTTCAGGTAGTTTGATAGTTGCTCGGTGTCAACACGTTCCAGTATAGGCCGGTTACTGGCTGTGGCGAGTATGTTGAGTATGACGTTTTCGAGCAAGCCTTTCTGGTAGAGGTACTGGTTTTTCAATACCTCCTGCATGTCTTTGTAGGTGTCGGTAATAGAGCTGCCGCTGTTGGGCTTGGGTACAGTAACCTTCTCGGGCAGGGAGAATGTGAACTCCTGTACATTGAGTGTGCTTATCGACCCGTCGGGCGAGACAAAAGACCATTGCTGGGTTACAGAGCTGCCGCCGCGTTCTATGGAGAGCAGACGTTTCTGGTTCTCTTCAATGTCTTCGGCGAGATAACGTTTGGTCTCGTCTTGTTCGAGTTGCGACGACACGGCATACAGGCTGCGTTTTACGGCTTCTGAAAACTGTTCGTTACGCATCCTTACCATGTTCTCTATGTAGGTAATTTGCATAAAGAGCAGGCATGAGAAGGTGAGAGCCATAATAATAGCCAATAGCCAAATCGTAGATTTTTTCATACGTTTTACTTGCCTTTCGGGGTTGTGCCCTTTTTTCTGTCGAATTTTAGAAGAATGGCCGTTTCCTTATTAATTTTTCTGTTAAACAATTTACACTTCCGTTTTGTTTAACAAAACAAATTACTTTTTAGAAAAGTCCACGTTTAACAATTCGGGGCTAAATTAACAAATAACTGTTTAATAACAAAAAGCCACCTTGAAAAAGATGGCTTTTTGTATTAATTTAACTAATCGGATTATACGGCCACTGCTGGCCATGGGTCCGGTAGCGTAACTATTCGTCGGTCTGTGTGGCTTCGTACTCTTTGAGCAGTTTCTCCTGTATATCGCCGGGAACGAGTTCGTAGGAGGAGAACTTCATGCTGAACGACGAGCGTCCGCCGGTAATGGAGCTCAGGGCCGTTGAGTAGGTCGACATCTCTTTCAGCGGAACTTTGGCCATGATTTTTTCAAATCCTTTGACACTCTCCATGCCCATGATGATGGCGCGCCGGCCTTGCAGGTCGCTCATGACGTCGCCCATCTTGTCCGAAGGCACAAGCACTTCAACATCGTAAACAGGTTCGAGAATCTTCGGTCCGGCATTTTTGAAGGCTTCGCTGAATGCGTTGCGTCCGGCCAGGCGGAACGAGATTTCGTTCGAATCGACGGGGTGCATCTTTCCATCGTACACGCATACCCTGACGTCGCGTGCATACGAGCCGGTGAGCGGGCCTTGTTCCATGCGGTCCATCAGACCTTTGAGTATGGCGGGCAGGAAGCGTGCGTCGATGGCACCACCCACGATACAGTTTACAAATACCAGTTTTCCTCCCCAGTCGAGGTCGATGGTCTGTGTATCGCGCACATTCATCTTGAACTCCTGGTTGCCAAACTTGTAGCTTTCGGGGGCCGGCATTCCTTCATAGTAGGGTTCGATGATGAGGTGTACCTCGCCAAACTGTCCGGCGCCACCCGACTGTTTCTTGTGACGGTAATCGGCACGGGCGGCTTTGGTGATGGTTTCGCGATAGGGTATGCGGGGTTCCTGGAATTCAACCATGAGTTTTTCGTTGTTCTCGATGCGCCATTTGAGGGTGCGCAGGTGGAACTCGCCTTGTCCCGAGACGATGGTCTGCTTCAACTCTTTCGACTGTTCGACAATCCATGTCGGGTCTTCTTCGTGCATGCGCACCAGTATCTCGTTCAGTTTTTCGGCATCGGCCTCGTTCACGGGTTTGATGGCCCGCTGTATCTTAGAGTTGGGGAATTTCATCAGGTCGAAGGTGTATTCACAGCCCTTCTCGTTCAGCGTGTTGCCGGTGCGTACATCTTTCAGTTTTACCGTAGCGCCTATGTCGCCGGCCACGAGTTCGTCGACTTTGTTGCGTATTTGTCCGCACACGCAGTTGAGCTGGGCAATGCGTTCCTTGCTGCCGCGGTTCATGTTTTGCAGGTCGTCACCTTCATGCACTTTGCCCGACATTACCTTGAAATACGATACTTCGCCGATGTGTGGCTCGACCGTCGTTTTGAAGAAGTAGAGGCTGGTGGGACCTTCGGCATCGGGGGCTACTTCGGTACCGTCGTGCGAGACGGGTTTGGGCATGTCGGTTACGAACGGTACGACGTTGCCCAAGAATTCCATCATACGGCGCACACCCATGTCGCGCAGTGCGCTCACGCAGAATACGGGGAAGATGTCGCGGGTGATGAGACCTTTGCGTATGCCCTCGCGCATTTCGTCTTCGGTGAGAGTACCCTTGTCGAAGAATTTTTCCATCAGGGCTTCATCGTTCTCTGCAGCGGCCTCTACGAGTGCGCGATGCATTTCGTGGGCTTTTTCCATTTCTTCTGCTGGAATATCTTCTATTGTAGGTGCTCCTCCTTCAGGTCCCCATGAATATTTTTTCATCAAGAGTACATCGATGAGCGAATTGAATTCAGGACCTTCGTTCAGCGGATACTGTACCGGTACAACTTTCTTTCCATAGATTTCTTTCAGCTGTTCAACCACGTTGTTGAAATCGCATTTCTCGCTGTCCAGCTGGTTTACGAGGAATATTACCGGTTTGCCAAGCTTTTCTGTATAGCGGAAGTGGTTCTGTGTTCCAACCTCAGGTCCGTACTGTCCGTTGAGCAGAAGTATTGCGGTGTCTGTGACGTTTAGTGCTGTTATTGCCGCACCTACGAAGTCGTCAGATCCTGGACAGTCAATTATGTTGAGCTTCTTGTTGTTCCATTCAACGTGAAATACGGTTGAGAAAACAGAATAGCCATACTCTTGTTCAACTGGGAAGTAGTCGCTCACGGTGTTCTTGGCTGTAATTCTACCGCGGCGACTGATTAGTCCTGCCTCGTACAGTAACGCCTCCGTAAGCGTGGTCTTGCCGGAACCGTCATTGCCCAAAAGAGCAATGTTCTTGATTTCGTTTGTTTGGTAAACTTTCATATCATTATGATTTAAAGGTTGTGTATTAAACCGTCAAAAAGGAATGCCTTTTCAAAGGTTTTTGAAATATTTGTGTGCAAAATACACAAAAACTTGCAACCTTGTTCTTGTTCCGGATATGTTGTAAAACATTATTTGCATAGTTTGTGAAACTAATGTGCTAAATTTGCATTATAATAACGTTTTTACAGTGCTTTCCTGCAAAGCTTTTTCCTTTGCGATTCTTAATATACAGGTTTAAAAACATTATGATATGTCGTCAGTCTACATCCATGTGCCTTTCTGCAAGAGCAGGTGCATATATTGTGATTTTTATTCAACCACCGATGCCCGAAAAAGATCGCGTTACGTTGAGTGTCTAAAACACGAACTCGAGATGCGTCGCAGTTATCTGCCGTTTGACGAAGAAGTTTCTTCCATTTATTTTGGTGGAGGAACTCCCTCCCAGTTGTCACCGGCTATGCTTTCGTCTGTTCTTGAAACTGTACACCGTCTGTTCCGTGTATCCTCCGATGCAGAAATAACGGTTGAGATGAATCCTGATGACGTCACTGGCGACTATGTCCATGAACTGTGTGCCATGAATGTCAATCGTGTGAGCATGGGAGTACAGACTTTCAACGATTCGCGTCTTGCGTTTCTGCATCGTCGTCATTCCTCTCTTCAAGCATGCAATGCCGTCAAGTTGTGTCAAGATGCAGGCTTGTCTAATATAAGTATTGATCTCATTTACGGTTTTCCTGATGAGACAATTGCAGACTGGAACTCAGATATTTCAGAAGCTGTCAATCTTGGTGTTCCGCATATATCGGCTTATTCATTGATGTATGAAGAAGGTACAGCTTTGACCAGAATGCTTGATGAAGGAAAGCTTTCTCTGTTGGATGATGAAATTTCTCTTGAGATGTTCCGTGTCCTAATGTCGCATCTGCATGATGCTGGTTTTATTCATTATGAGATTTCCAATTTTTCACTTCCCGGATTTCATTCGCGTCATAATTCAGGATACTGGACAGGAGTGAAATATCTAGGTGTTGGAGCATCGGCACATTCTTATGACGGATTCTCGCGTCAGTGGAATCCTGCTTCATTAGATAGATACATGTTGGCGGTAGAAGCTGGTAAACTAGAATACGAACGCGAAGAACTTTCATTGTCAATGAAGTACGATGAACGTGTTATGACATCTTTGCGCACTTGTGATGGTATTGACCTTGACGCTTTGTCGCGAGATTTCGGTAATGAACGGCTTGAATACTGTCTCAAATCTGCAGAAAAACATCTTGCAGACGGCTCTTTGGAACTTCTGCAGGATTATAAACCCGTATTGCGCAAGGATGTGAGCTCAAAAGTTCTTAGGCTTACCACCAGAGGCATTTTTGTGTCAGACGGCATAATGTCTGATCTTATGTTATAACACATAGTACATATATATAATAAAGGTGCAGCATACATAAGTTGCCCCACCTTTATTATATATATAGTTCTTTTTCTGTTTCTATGCAGAATTACCATTTGTCTTCTGCTTCGATACCAGAATATACGCTCTTTGGTACAAGTTCAAGATAATCGTAGAAGAATTCTGACATTCTGTTGTTGAGAACAGACTTGAATCTTATATAATATGTCTCGTTTTCTGAGAACTGTCCTGTATAGATTATTCGTCTCAATGCATTTTGGCAATCTCGAGCACATACACCCTGTGTAGGGTAGAAGTATTTTGGCGCCTTCATGTATGTCAGATTTCTGAGCGCCTTGTCGTGTGCATCGATTTCTTCGTCACTTCCAAGGTCTTTGTCTGCTTTCCAGTTGAGGTAGGTCGAGCGACCTTCAATTCTCAAATCCAAAGGAATACCCTGAGGAGGCAGATTGC
>ERZ824600.2307-NODE-2307-length-20727-cov-3.340219_pt1 | contig 20727 bp, 16 predicted proteins | sample MGYA00519933_ERZ824600 | MGnify/ENA primary metagenome ERZ824600 (study PRJEB31778, sample SAMEA3449178) | human gut metagenome | biome: human gut; feature: human-associated habitat; material: faeces | place: United Kingdom | collected 2010/2012 ... | reverse complement strand
AAACTAACTTGTTCACGAAAGCATTATAAAGCAATCGCCCTCGGGTTTCCTTGAAATGGTTTGTCGAGCCCGCATAGTAAGCTATACGATTTTTCACTCCTGCCATATAGGCCACAAACATAACAATACCAGCAAAGTTGCCAGTGCAATCGAAGACAACGTCTGGGCGACACGTTTTTAACCACCTGTACAAATAAACATAGTCTATAATGGAAAAATAACGTAAACGTTTAAATACAAGTTTTTCTGTACATTTATTATACTCATCTATCAAATCCCCGGCAATACCGGACTTGCACCATACCGTGCTATGGTTCTCCCCATTACAATAATTCAAAAACCTCATAAGGTACGTCTCCATACCTCCTTGATTCAAACTACTAATAAAAAATAAACAACGTTTTTTCATAAGAATAAATGTAAATAAATGTAACTTAATAAATCAATATAGTAAAATAACGTCGTCAGGCTTTGATAAAATCGAAAAGACGGAACTAAAAAGCACATCAGAATCTAACCACGAACGCGTAAGAACAAAATTGACCATAATGTGATAAAAGTAGGTCATACTTGCACAAAGTGCCACGAACTTATTTACCTTAACGCCTTTGTTTGTGAGATATATCCAAAAAGTCAAGACTGAAAAAGAAAATACCCTTGAAAATCTATCCAAGGCATCATATGTACCAAGAAAAAGCAATAACGACAAAGCACTAAATATCAAAAAATGTCTGATATTAATTAATTGCACATCACTAATTCCCGATGTCTTTTTATTCAAATATAACAAGAGTAACAAACTACATATAGGGCAAGCAAAACGGTCGAACAATATAAAAAACGATTTCGAAGAAAAGTATTCTCCCCTATTCTCCGTATTAGTATATCCCTCTATCTTTTGATCAAAAACATTCATGAAATCAAAAAAACCTGACATATATAACCCAAAGCCCATAAATATCACAAACAAAGCAAATACGATAAAATGCGATTTGCTCATTCTCTTATTATAGTAAGCAAAGAAATACACACCCACTAAAAATATGAACGTATAGTGAAATGTTGCCGACAATACTATCAAGAACAATCCTAACTTTCTATCACACAACACCTTCTGATAGAAACCATAGATAAAGACTATTGCGGCGACCCAAAACCGAACACCAAAAGAAGAAAACGGGAAAAATAAAAAAAACAATAAACCCAAAATTGCTGTCTTTCTGGAATCAAGACAGTTTGTTCTTTTTGTTATTAAACGATATATTAACAACATCACAAATGAATAGAGAAAGAATGTTGCCGCCCAGAAACTTGCAGTATGCTCAAACAATATGGCTGAAATATATAAATATATATGATATGTAAAACTATAAAAATTCAATGTCGTGGTATCGAACAGATAACCGAGAAAGTCTGATATACCGTACCACTTATAGTCTAACATAACTTGCATCCAATGATAAGCGTCAGACGTTACGCCCAATTTCCTGGAATAACCTACAAGAGCAAAAAATAGGGGAATAAATATATTCGAATATCTGTCGCGCAAGTGGAAAAAAGCACTCACAAACGCCGCAAAAGGCCATATTATGAACAGCAAGGTTTCTATACACCGACGTAATATTACGGTCTCTTTTTTCTCCATATTACCAAAATGTAATACAAATAAATATATGAATTTCTTAGGAGCATAAGTAAACGACTAACCGGCTTCAGACAACTGTATATTTTTTTATATTTTTCAATCACTCGGTCTGTTATTAAAAAGTACTTCTCCGCTTGATTTTTATTGAACGTTGAAATATTTTCCTTATATTGGCTATCTGTCATAGCCTTAACAATAATTTCTAATTCAACTTCGTTTGTAGAAACAGCTCCACCTCTTCCTGAAAAGTTGGTGTCATAAAGTTTCTGGAAATTTTCAGACCGCAACAATACGGGTATGCCTAAATCCTCCACAGGAGACAACACAGCCTTCCCCAACGAACACGCTTCCATCAAGGAACGACCAGTAGCAATTACAAAGTCTGCTCCTTCAAGGAAAGAAGACCCATGATTAGTCCTTTCATCAGTTATTAAAGTAACACACGCTGATATATTATGTTCAGAAATTACATTCAACACTTTCTTGTAGGATTCCTTTGAATTAATAGTTCCCACTAAGGTAAAATGCACATCTACTCCTTGGCATCTAAGTTCACTTATAAGTTGCAGCGAAGAAAAAATGCTTTTTTCTTTGGATTCACTCAACCTTATTATCTGGCAAACATTTATGGCGCACTCTTTTGGATAAGAATATGCAGGCCTTTCACTTAAGGAATCCACATATACCCGATTCGGCAACAGGAAAAACTTTATACAGGGATATTTTCGGGTGAAGTATTCCATATTTTCCTCTGAATACAATATTACATTCGGGGCATACGGTATCATCCAACCAGTCTTCGGATTCGGACCGCCACACTTCGTAAATATGATTTTGGCTTTCCGCGAGAAAAACAATGAGACAAATACATAAGAGCCTATATCAAAACAATGTATTATGTCAGGAGAGAAACGCTCTATACATTTTTTGACTTTATCATAAGACTTGCATGCAATAGGAGCCGAGCCCAAATAACAGTCCAGTTTAGATGTGCCGTCAAACGGCTTTCCCAACACAAAAACTCCCGGTTGCAATACCTTTGACAACGCCTTTACCGTATGTTCTAATGAGAACATATGCCCCCCGGGATGACCATATTCTTGAATAAAATAAAGTACTTTTTTCATATAATAACCTGCTCTAATTGCAACTGTACTCCATAGGAATCATATACCTTACGTTGTATATACTTCACCAATGAAATTATATCGCTTCCTTTAGCATGACCTTTATTAACTATAAATCCGGCATGTTTTTCCGAAACGCAAGCATCGCCTATAGAATAGCCTTTCAAACCTAGTTGCTCTATCATCGGTCCGACGAAGCGGCCTTTAGGTCTTTTAAAAACACTACCGGCATTAGGATATTCCCTAGGTTGCTTTGCCCAACGTTTCAATTTTATCTCATTCATCTTCTTTCTAATTTGATTGCAGTCCATAACACTGTCAAAGGAAAAGGTTCCCCTTAAAATTACCAAGCCACCACAGTCCTTAAAGACCGAGTTTCTATAACCAAAACGACATTCTTCTTTTGTATAAGATTTCATTTCCCTATTCCGTACGTCCCATGCTTCTACAGAAACTATATGGTCTGAAATAAATTGTTCTCCTGCACCTGCGTTCATATATATTCCGCCACCTATACATCCAGGAATATCATAGAATGTTTCAAAACCGGAATATCCCTTGTCGGCAACCATGTTGCTCAATTCTTGCATACTTACGCCACATGATACTGTAAACCTGTTACTTTCTACCTCATAATCCTTCATATTCTGCCCACAAAATATAATAGGCAAATCATAATATTGTTTAGATAAAATAATATTGTTTCCTCCCCCTATTAAAATTTTTCTTTCATAACTGCCGATAGCATGTATCAACTCCGACACAGATTCTGGAAATATGGCTAACCTTGCCGTACTTCTAATTCCATAGGAATTGTATGAGGTCAAATCAAAATCATTATATTTCTTCATCGCTTTGTTTTTATTATAGTTTTTAGCTGTGCCTTCAAACCTTGAAAATCGGAATATCGGGGTTTTAATATTTCTACTACCGAAATGCCTGTTTCTTTTGAGTAAACGACCAAATACGAAACGCCGCACACCAACATTGCTATAGATGTTGACGCCGCAGCACCCATATTCCCATACTTCCCTATTCCATAATAATTAAACAAGACACACAACAAAAAAGCCGGCAAAGTTGCTTTTATCGTTACTTGTGGACGGCCTTTTCCTGCCATGTCCATTATCAAGACAGTTTGTAATACGAAAACGCATACTCCCAAAAGCATAATTCGAGTAATTGTAACACTTCCTGCATAGTTCGGACCATACATCAAGGGAATCAGATAACCTACCATCACATACAATATTACAGCAACTATAGGTAGAAATAACAACGATAGTCTAAGAAAACTATGACATTTTTGCGAAAAGCTCAATTTATCTTTTGCGTTTGCCCCTTTAGCAAAAAGGATGGGAAACGTGCTGCTTATTACTGTTTTCAACAATATGGCAAACGCTGAGCCTACGGAATAAATGCCTATTTCATGGGAACTGACGCGATTGTTCATCAGGAATATTGGTATAAGAGTAAAGTTCGAAGTTATAAATAAAGCTACGGCATAATAAAAACCGTGTGAAAACAAATCCTTTACTATTTTGAAATCCATTCCGAGTGAGAACTTTAAGCTCAATTCTTTCCTTAGTAGTATAACTCTAACCATCAACGTATAAAAAGCCGTCAACTGTGATGCCAACAATACTCCTAAAACACCCCAATCAAACACTACCAAAAAAAGCAATGTCAATAAAGGAGTGATAAAAGCATTTAACGTATTGAACACCGCCAACTTTTTTATCAGTTGTTTCCCCAACAATATTCCATTCATGAAACTCCGTCCGATAAAAATCGGAATGTACAATGCCGAAACAATTATTAACGTTACGGAAACGTTTCTGAATTGGAAATGTGACAATACCCCATAAACCAGCAATCCAATTGTAGAAGACAATAGCCATAAAGCATTAATATTTGAAAATAGATGGCTGTCATCATATCGCTTATTTCCTATGAAATAAATGGTACTTTGCCTTGTGCCCATTTCAAAGAAAGTAACAAAAAGAGTAGGGAAATTGGCCAAAACTGTTTTAAGTCCAAGCCCCTCTGGAGACAGCCAACGTGCTACAATAACGTTAGTTACTACTCCTAAAAGCAACTGAAAAACATTGCTTGAAAAAAGTACAATGAAATTGTTTGCAAAACTATTCTTGTTGCTCATCCTGTTTTTTAATTTTTGCAGGAAATCCTATCGCCAACGAATTTGGTGGAACGTCGTGCAATACTACGGCATTTGCTCCAATAATGGAACCTTTGCCAATCGTCACATTTCCGATTATTTTAGCGTCGGCATATATTATAACATCATCCTCAACTTTGGGATATCCTTTTTTACCCCCCCCTTTGCCTACTAGATTAACTCCTTGATACATAGTTACATTATTTCCAACTTCGACACCAGCTCCAATAACAATGCCAAGCGGGTGGGCTATTTTCACTTTACCGAGTTTGGCATTTATATGTATATAGCAATGCCCAATTCTATAGATTAGAAATTTTATTATCAGTGGAACAAAGCGAATTTTCTTATCGCTTATATAGTTTCGAAACCTTATCAACATATTAAGTTGATATGTCTCATCAAATAATAATTTACCTATTGACATAATTATTTGCAGCTTAGATTTACACCGATAGACCGCAATACATTGATAACATCATCATATCCTCTTTCCACCATCCAGAAGTCTTTTATTACCGTAGGCGATTCTGCCAATAAGGATAATATAAGCAAAGCTGCCCCGGCTCTTAAATCTATTGCCGTTACATCATTACCCATTATTTTTTGTCCCCCGTGGATAATTAGCTTATTATCCTTTACTTCCGAGAGCACACCCATCCGGCGCATCTCATTTGCATACCCATATCTTCCTACAAAGCGTAAATCCGTAATGGTAGACTCCCCCCTGGACATACTTGCCCATGCAGCCAAAATAGGTTGCATATCAGAATTAATGCCTGGATAAGGGCCCGTGCTTATGTCAAGAGGATAAGCATTGCACTTGCGTACGATCAAGTCACTTTCGTTCCTAAAATATTTCAAACCTGAAAATCTTAAAAAGACCAATGGAACGTACAAATCTTCAAACGGGAAATTGTGTATATACAATTCATTGCCGGCCAACGCGCCCATTACCAAATAAGTCAAGGCCTGCATGTTATCACTCAAGATAGCATGTGACACATTGCTTCGTAACTTACCAACCCCCTCTATAGTTATAGACTCTTGGCCATTGATAGATATTTTAGCCCCTAATTCCATAAGAAGTGTTGCCAAATCTATAATTTCTGGACGAACATGTGGATTCCACAATTTTGTAACGCCTTCGGCCAACGTCCCCATAATAAGCGCATTCTCCGTTGCGCCTGTCGACCGGAGCGGAAGTGTGTATTCACAGCCGTGCAAACGGCCTTCTGATTTTGCACAAAGATAATTATCCTCTTCCCATACTTTGGCTCCCATGGCTTCCATTAACCCGATGTGAATGTCGTACTTCCGTTCGCCTATTTTACATCCGCCGGGGAGAGGGACTTTCCCATATCCTGTTTTTGCCAACAACGCACCAAGAATAAGCAAAGTGTTCCTTATTGAACGTTTTTCCCATAATAGCTCAGATTTTTCTACAGCTCCTTCAATTATGGCTGAACTGCCAAATTTCGTTACTTTTTTACCTAATTGCTCCAGCATTTCTTCGTGCAACCGAACATCAAGCATATTTTTCGGGTAGTTGTTCAGCCTAATACTGTCATCCACAAGTATGCTTGCGGCTAAATGCCTGAGGACAGCGTTCTTAGCCCCAGTAATATATATTTCACCGTTCAATTCCCCGGGATAAATCTTAAGTGATTTTGTTTCCATAAACAGGAATTCTTGTTTATAACTATAAAAAATTACAATCTGCCATCTACAATATTCCGGTCAAGGAATGTCTTAACATCGAAGATTACGTGTTTTTCTTTAAGAAGTGCGGGCACGTCGAGGGCTTCAAACTTATTGTGAGCCACAGCGAGTATGGCCGCGTCGAATTTTTCTTTCGGCAGTTCGTTCGTGACTTCTATCCCGTACTCATGCCTTACTATATCCGGATTTGCCCACGGGTCGTAAACCGTTGCATTTACATTGTACTCTTGCAAGGCTTTGTAAATGTCAATTACCTTGGTGTTACGCACGTCGGGGCAGTTTTCCTTGAACGTGAAACCGAGTATGATTATATCAGACCCGAGCACCTGGATTCCTTTCTTAAGCATCAGCTTGACGGTCTCGTTTGCGACATACTCGCCCATCCCGTCATTCATGCGGCGACCAGCAAGTATAATCTCGGGGTTGTACCCGTGGCGCTGGGCGCACTGTGCCAGGTAATAGGGGTCGACTCCTATGCAATGGCCGCCTACGAGTCCTGGCTTGAATGGCAGGAAGTTCCACTTCGTCGAGGCTGCCTCGAGCACGTCCTGCGTGTCAATGCCCATTTTGTTGAATATCTTGGAAAGTTCGTTGACGAAAGCTATGTTTATGTCGCGCTGCGAGTTTTCTATCACCTTTGCTGCCTCTGCCACCTTTATGCTCGGCGCGAGGTGGGTACCTGCAACAATAACCGAAGAATATACCTCGTTTACTTTCCTGCCTACCTCGGGTGTGGAGCCTGAAGTAACTTTCTTTATCTTCTCGACGGTGTGCAGCTTGTCACCCGGGTTGATACGCTCGGGGCTGTAACCGGCGTAGAAGTCCACGTTCATTTTCAAACCGGACACCTTTTCTACAACTGGTATGCACTCGTCTTCCGTAACCCCGGGGTATACTGTGGATTCGTAGACTACGATATCACCCTTGGATATTACCTTGCCGACCGTGGTGCTCGCCCCGTACAGAGGAGTAAGGTCGGGGCTGTTGTTCTCGTCCACCGGGGTGGGAACTGCCACTACATAGAAATTGCAATCTTTTATCTTTTCTATGTCCGTGGTGCAGGTAAAACCGTTCTTTATCGCCTCCTGCAACAGTTCGTCAGCCACTTCGAGCGTAGCGTCGTGCCCTGCCATGAGAGCATCTACGCGCGCCTGGCTCATGTCAAAACCTACGGTCTTGTATTTAGTCGAGAACAGCCTCGCCAAGGGCAGACCAACATAGCCCAAGCCTATTACACAAATTTTCGTTTCCATTTTTTTATATTACTATCTACAAACTTCATTTCAAGTTTTTCCAATACCATTTAACGGCTTCCTTGAGGCCGGCGCGCATGTCGAAGTGCGGGTCGTAACCGAGCAGCCTTTTTGCCTTGTCGATACAAGCCAGAGAATGGGGTATGTCTCCGGCGCGGTTCGGGCCGTGTGTCGGTTCTATGTCCGCTATCACGGGGTCGAAATCCGAAAGGTATTCTTTCAGATAAGAAACAAGCTGGTTGAGCGTGGTGCGTTCGCCGTAGGCGGTGTTGTATATCTGGTTCACTGCCTCGGGATTGCCTGTAGTGAGGGCGAGCATGTTCATCTGCACCACGTTGTCGATATATGTAAAGTCGCGGCTGTACTCGCCGTCGCCGTTGATATTCGGAGCCTCGTGCGCCATGAGTTTCATGACGAACAACGGAATCACGGCGGCATATGCCCCGTAGGGATCCTGGCGTCGCCCGAACACATTGAAATACCGCAGGCCTATGTATTCGAATTTGTAGGTACGCGCAAACACGTCCGCATACAGTTCGTCGACGTACTTCGTTATGGCGTATGGCGAAAGGGGCTTGCCTATCACGTCCTCTACTTTCGGCAGCGACTTGCTGTCGCCGTAGGTCGAGGAACTTGCAGCGAACACAAAGCGCTTTATCCCGGCATCGCGCGAGGCTACTATCATGTTCATGAAACCGCCTATATTCACGTCATTGGTAGTAATGGGGTCTTTTATGCTGCGCGGAACGGAGCCGAGGGCGGCCTCATGCAGCACATACTCCATGCCGTCGACTGCCTTGCGGCAATCGTCCAACTTACGTATGTCGCCCACCTGCAACTCGAACGTACCGGGATATTTCTCCAGCAAGGGGAAAATATTCCCTGGCTTGCCGGTGGCGAAATTGTCGAGGCAACGCACCGTATGCCCCTCGGCCAAAAGATGTTCGCAAAGATTGGAGCCTATAAAACCTGCCCCGCCGGTTACCAATACTTTCATTTCAACTGTATGTATGTCTTTGTTTAAACTTATGTTCTGACGGCAAAACACACCATCCATGAACCGATGGCGGCAGAATTACCCTATCTTATAATATACGAAACCGTTCTCGGCGGCCTCGGCTTTGTCGTATATGTTGCGGCCGTCGATTATGACGTTGCCTTTCATAGTCTTGTGCAATACTTTCCACGAGGGCATACGGAACTCTTTCCATTCCGTTACGAGCAACAGCGCGTCGGCATCGAGAGCCGCCTCATACATGTCCTTGCAGTACATCACCTTGTCGCCCACGCGGCGGCAGCACTCGTCCATCGCTATGGGGTCGTAGACCTTGACACTTGCCCCGGCGGCGGTTAACATGTTTATCAGCACAAGCGCCGGAGCTTCGCGCATGTCATCAGTCTCAGGCTTGAACGACAATCCCCACATGGCTACCGTCTTGCCTTTTAAATCGCCGCCGTAATGTCTCAGTAACTTCCTGAACAGAATTGATTTCTGGTCTTCGTTCACGGCCTCCACTGCCTTGAGCACGCGCATGTCGTAGCCGTTCTGCTCGGCGGTCTTTATGAGAGCCTTGACATCTTTGGGGAAGCAACTGCCGCCGTACCCGCAGCCCGGATAAAGGAACTTCCTGCCTATGCGGGTGTCGGAACCTATGCCCTTGCGCACCATGTTAACGTCTGCACCCACTATCTCACACAGGTTGGCAATGTCGTTCATGAACGAAATGCGCGTTGCCAGCATGGAATTGGCGGCATATTTTATCATCTCCGCACTCGGTATGTCGGTAAAAATCATGCGGTCGCTACTGAGCATGAACGGCTTGTATAGCCGTGCCATTATCTCGCGCGAACGGTTGCTCTCCACGCCCACCACCACGCGGTCGGGCGACATGAAATCCTTTATTGCCGCCCCTTCTTTGAGAAACTCGGGATTGGAGGCCACATCAAATTCTATATTGACACCACGCCTTGCAAGTTCTGCGCGGATTGTTTCCCTGACTTTATTTGCCGTACCTACAGGAACCGTGCTTTTGGTAACGACGACAAGGTACTTGTTCATGTTACGACCTATGGTTCTCGCTACCTCAAGCACGTATTTAAGGTCTGCGCTGCCGTCCTCGTCAGGCGGTGTGCCCACAGCGGAAAAGACCACCTCCATGTTGTCGAGCACCGAAGCCAGGTCGGTTACGAAATGCAGACGTCCCGCCGCCACGTTCTTGTGCACCATAGATTCCAATCCCGGCTCGTATATAGGAATTATGCCTTGTTTCAGTTTTTCTATTTTCGAAGTGTCTACGTCAACGCACGTTACGTTCACGCCCATTTCGGCAAAGCATGTGCCCGACACAAGTCCCACATACCCTGTTCCTACTATCGCTATGTTCATAAAGAAGAATTATTAGAATTATTTACAATTTATAATACCTGCGGAACCAATCTACGGTCTCTTTCACTCCGTCGTGCAAGGGTGTTTCGGGCTTGAAGCCGAAATCCGCCTGCAAATCCGTTGTATCGGCATAAGTCTGATACACGTCGCCAGGCTGCATTGGCATGAAATTTTTCCGCGCCTCGTGCCCGATGGCTTCCTCTATGGCGCGGATAAAGTCCATGAGTTTCACAGGATGCGAGTTGCCTATATTATATATTCTGTAAGGTGCCGGCGACGAGGCCGGATCGGGTTTATCCGCATTCCATGCTGCAGCGGCGCAAGGATTGCGGCCTATCACCCGTACCACCCCCTCTACAATATCGTCGATGTATGTGAAGTCGCGCAGCATGTCGCCGTTGTTGTACACGTCAATGGGCCGGTTATGCAGTATGGCGTCGGCAAAAAGGAAAGGCGACATGTCAGGACGTCCCCAAGGGCCGTACACGGTAAAGAACCGGAGCCCCGTAGTGGGCAACCCGTACAAGTGGCTGTACACATGAGCCATCAGCTCGTCGGCCTTCTTTGTGGCCGCATACATGCTTACGGGGTGTGCTATGCCGTCGTGTTCCGAGAAAGGGACACTTCCGTTCAGCCCGTACACACTGCTCGAGCTGGCATACACCAAATGCCTCACGCCGTTGTTGCGACACCCCTCGAGCACGTTAAGAAAGCCGTAAATATTGCTGTCAAAATAAGCGTACGGATTCTTTAAAGAATAGCGTACACCTGCCTGCGCCGCCAGATTGACCACGACTTCAAAATCCCCGCCGGCAAACAGTCCTTGCATTTCCTTTCTATCCTCAAGGTTCATACGTACAAAGCGGAAGTTTTCATACTTGCCGCCGCGCACGGGCCTGTTCCATTCAACGCCGCCGTCTATTCCAAGGAATCCCAGGCGGCCATACTTCAACGAGGTATCGTAATAATCGTTTATATTGTCAAGGCCTACCACCTCGTCGCCGCGTTCCAGCAGGCGTTTGCATACAAACGCCCCTATGAAGCCGGCCGCGCCAGTCACCAATATTTTTTTCATTTAGTATTTTATTTATCCAAACTTTCTCTTTACAAAAATTGTATAAACTCGGGGCTCACTTCCACTGCAACGGAAAGCAGGTCGGGAAGGTCAACCATTATGCGTCTCTTCCTGGACCCGCGCACCGTAACGAGCTTACCTTCGCAGCCGTCCAGCGGGCCACCGATTATACGTATCCTGCGGCCACACATATTGGGAGTTATGTCGCAGGGAGTATAATACTCCGGCGAATCGGTAGAATCCGTAACCCTTATGAAACGGTTCATGTCGGCTTCCGGCACAACCATTGGGCAGCAATACGCCCCCCTTACATAACGGAACTGTATGGCTGAATACTTCTGTATGAATGCCTCTATGCGGCTTCTTACGTCATGCACGAAAAGCAAATCGCGGATCACCGGCACCTGCACCCTGCTGCGCTTGCCGTTCTTTACAGCAAGCTGCCACTTCAGCGGTGTATACGCTTCAAAGCCGTTATCTTTGAACAACTTGTAATAAGACTTGTCCAAACTCGTGCGCCCCAAGTCGCGCATAACGAACCAGCATGTCTTTTCGCCGCTTGTTACATCACTCATTTTTCACACAGGGACAAATCTTCTAATCCTGTAATCTTGCTTATAGTACAGCAAAACAGACAGTTATCAAAATATCCAACGAAAGTTCCGGGAGTACGAGTCCCTTCATTTACAAAATTTTTGGCTGTTTCGGCCATTTTTCACTATTTGCGAGAGCGAAAATTCAAACATCGCAAAAATACGAAAAAATATCTAAACATATAACAACACATCGCTTTTTATTGATTTTTAGTTCCCGTTACCTATAAAACATTAAATGCAGTGAGCAAAAACGCTGTTAGCCACATAATTTGCCTCTTCACAACCGCACCGTAACACCTCTTCGGGAAGATACAACAACTGCAAATGAAAGAAGCAGCAGGGAAACACCCAAAACAGACAAGAAAAGATGAAAACCGGAATGTTGCTTTTAAACCCCCTCTCAGAGCAAATAAAAAATACAAGGCACATATTTTAAAATAGGTCAGACATATTTTGAATTTTCTCAGACATATTTTCAGCGATGTCTAACACCCTGGAAAACTGCACACTTACGCAACAGACAAAAGCAGACACGAAAACGGTGTTGTACATGTTGCTCCAGAAAGCCGGAACGCAAATTTGAAAATTTGCTTTTTAATCGTAAATTTGCAATTATAAGGCCATTGCCGCAAAGCCGGCATTATGCCAAATTCCTTAACAAACTGACAAATACCCGGTTATTGCATTGTCTTACCTTTGCATGCGCCCCGCGATATGATAAAAAGAAATAAAATGAAGGACTGTTTTATGAAAATATACTTGGCACTTGCCTGCGCTGTTTGCAGCTTAACGGCCACCGCGCAAACGCAGTTCGGCGGTAACTACCCTAACAACCGGCTACCGCTGGCACAGAAAGAGTACATCGCCTTACCCCTCGGAAACATACGCGCCGAGGGATGGCTCAAAGAACAGCTAATCCGAATGAAAGACGGACTTACCGGCCACCTCGACCAAGTGTACGAGCCTGTCATGGGGGAACGCAACGGCTGGCTCGGCGGCGACGGCGACGTGTGGGAACGCGGACCCTACTGGATAGACGGCCTGCTGCCGCTGGCTTATATATTGGACGACAAGGAACTCATAGCCAAAGTGCAGCCATGGATAGAATGGACTCTCAAATCGCAAAAGGAGAACGGCTTCTTCGGCCCCGACACCGACCGTCCAAACGAACCCGGACTCCAACGCGACAATGCAAAAGACTGGTGGCCGCGCATGGTAGTGCTTAAAGTAATGCAACAATATTACATGGCTACGCGCGATGAACGGGTAATCGCATTCTTAACCAAATATTTCCGTTACCAGCTTGACGAACTGCCAAAAACACCGCTGGGCAAATGGACATACTGGGGCGAACAGCGCGGAGGCGACAACCTGATGGTTGTCTACTGGCTCTACAACCATACCGGCGACAAGTTCCTGCTCGACTTGGCGGAACTGATACACCGCCAGACATTCAACTGGACAGGCGTATTTACGGAAATCGGATGGCTCAACCGCCCTCTCAGCCTCCACTGCGTAAACCTCGGGCAAGGCTTCAAGGAACCGGCCATATATTACCAGCAAAGCAAAAACCCCGAACACCTCAAAGCTCTCGACAAGGGCGTGGAACAAAAGCGCCACACCATAGGACTGCCCACCGGGCTTTGGGGCGGCGACGAACTGCTGCGCTTCGGTTCGCCCGTAGCAGGATCGGAACTGTGCACTGCCGTGGAAATGATGTTCTCGCTCGAAAGCATACTCGAAATAACAGGCAACGCAAAATGGGGAGACTACCTGGAACGCGTGGCATACAACGCTCTACCCACGCAGATAACCGACGATTTCTCGGCACGGCAATACTACCAGCAGTTCAACCAAGTGAACATCACCCGCGAATGGCGCGAGTTCTCCACTCCACACGACGACACCGACATACTGTTCGGCACGCTCACAGGCTACCCCTGCTGCACGTCGAACCTGCACCAAGGCTGGCCAAAGCTGGTGCAGAACCTGTGGTACGCCACGGCCGGACAAGGCCTTGCGGCACTAATATACGCGCCGTCTACAGTGAGCGCACTCGTGGCCGACAGCGTACCCGTAAGCATCACTGAGAAAACAGGCTATCCGTTCAGAGAGAACATAGAATTCACCTTTAAATTCGATGACAAGAAGCAGAAAAAAGCCTTTTTCCCATTCCATTTCCGCATACCAGGCTGGTGCAAGTCACCAATTATAAAACTCAACGGAAAAGACATCGTATCCGACGCTGCAGGCGGGGAAATAACACGTATCATAAGAACATGGAAAGACGGAGACATCTTGTCCATAACATTCCCTATGGAAGTAACAGCAAGCCAGTGGTACGATGGCGGGGTGTGCGTGGAGCGCGGGCCTTTGCTCTATGCCCTGAAAATGGAAGAAAAATGGGACAAGAAAGAAATAAAGCCCGAACAACATGCAACATACGGCACATGGTATTACGAAGTGACATCCGCCACGCCGTGGAACTACGCCATGCCCGGGAACATCCTCAACGCCGCATGGGCAAAAGAGCACATAACAGTAACGACCAAAGACTGGGACAACAGCAAATACCCCTGGAACACCGAACAGGCCCCGGTAAGCCTCACACTCAAAGCCCGCCGCCTGAACAACTGGACTCTGGTTCGCGGCTCAGCCGGCCCGATTGCGTACTTCACCCAACAGGGCAACGACCTCGGAGCGGAAGAAAGCATAGAACTCATCCCCTACGGCTGCACAACCCTCCGCGTAGCCCTCTTCCCCGTAAGGCCGTATTGAAAGAACACCATAACATTGACATGAAACCATTATTAATGACTAACAAATAAGAGCAATTCATTACATCCTCAGAATAAGCCTAATAATTAAGGTCATCATCTACGCAATCAGTGGCTCAAACAACACAGCACATGCCAGACATAACTACAAATAAGAAAACCATTGCAAAAAACACACTGTTTCTATATTTTCGCACCATTATCATCATGGCTGTATCATTATATACAAGCCGCGTTGTATTAGAAGCATTAGGCGTTGATGATTACGGTATCTATAATGTTGTCGGAGGATTTGTGACTATGTTTACTGCCATTAGCGGGACTATGACCGCCGCAAGCCAAAGATTCATGGCATATGAATTAGGCAAGCCACGGCCTAACATAAAAAAAGTTTTTTCCACTACCCTGAGTATTCACATAATACTCTCAATTATGATTTTCATTATACTCGAAAGCTTAGGGGTATGGTTCCTTAACAACATGATGAACATAAGTTCCGAACGTATGGAAGCCGCTAATTGGGTACTCCAGTGTTCTATATTAACTTTTTGCGTAAATATTATCAGTATACCATATAATGCAGCCATAATAGCCTATGAAAAGATGTCGGCTTTTGCTTATATAGGTATCCTGGAGGCCACGCTGAAACTGGCAGTGGCATTCACATTGTCAATAATGGCGTTCGACGCATTAATCGTTTATGCAGTCCTTATGTTAATTGTAGCGATATGTATGCGTTTTATTTATAGCGGGTACTGTATTTCCAAATTCAGAGATTGCCGCTTTTCCTTGTTTGTGAACAAGGAAACCTTTCGTGAAATATTGTCTTTCAGTGGTTGGAACTTCATCGGCCAGACAGCAGCAGTCATGAACAATCAGGCAATCAATGTGCTTACCAACCTATTCTTTGGAGTGGCTCTGAATGCAGCCCGTGGAATTGCCTCCCAGGTAGATGCGACAATTAACACATTCGTACAGAATTTTACAATGGCTTTGACACCTCAGATAACAAAAGCTTATGCAGCTGGAAATTACGATTCGCTAAACAAGTTGATTATATATGGCTCTAAATATTGTTTCTTCCTTTTCGGAATTATATGTGTACCTGTATTCTTGAACATTGAATACATGCTTTCCGTCTGGTTGGTAGAGGTCCCTGACTTTGTACCGACTTTTGTGCGGTTGGCTTTTTTGTACTCTCTATGCCAGTGCCTTTCACAATGCCTATACTCCGCGATGTTGGCAACAGGCCGCATTAAAAAGTATCAAATAATAGTAGGCGGGTTAAGTATTATGGCTTTTCCTTTGTCATACACATTTTTCAAGCTGGGATTACCCGCCGAATATGGTTATGTAGCCATCATCGTTTCTTCATTGATGTGCTTCGCTGCAAGACTTTGGTTGCTAAAAGATATGATACAGGGATTCTCAGCCTCCCAATTCCTATCAAAAGCCTTGCTGCCTATTATACAATCGGCAACGCCTACAGTTGCTGTCATCGCGCTTCTATACTATCTTGTGAACGATACTACATTCTATTCTTTCATGGGCGAAACGATATTATGTATTATATTGACCAGTTTGTCGATATACATATTCGGGCTTAGTGATAAAGAGCGAGGTATGGCAGTAAATATTATAAAACGCAAAATGATAAATAGGTAAGTAATGAATGTTTTCTTGAAACAAAGCGAATTTTACATGTGCCATTCAAACAATAAAGAAGATAGATTCAAGGCTTCTTCCGGAGGAATTGGCACTGCTATTGTAAAATATCTTCTGCAAAAAGACTATGGAACAAGTATGACCTTTGTTTTTGACAAGGAAAAGTGTATGTATGTTCCTAAAATGATTCATTCGCATTCGGAAGTCAATATTTGCGGATCTATATATCAAGACATTGACATATATGGATTCATTAAAGCCAATATCAATGAAATAAGAAACGGCATGGTCGTGTCATGCCCCCCTTGCCAGGTTTCTGTCATCCAGCAATTCCTCGATAAACATAAAATAAAGAGTTTCATTATATCATTTTCCTGTTCAGGACAAACTACAATTGAAGGAACTTGGTGTTATTATCGTTTCATCGGCTTAGATAAAAAAGATATTGCAAATATGCAATACCGTGGAAACGGTTGGCCAAGTGGAATACAGATCCAAACTACAAACGGGGATAAGATATTCAAACATAATTATACAGAGCCTTGGGCTTCAATTCATCAATCTCTCCTATTCCGGCCAATTAAATGCCTATACTGCAAACGTGATACCAGCTGGAAAGCTGACGTTTCATTAGCCGACCCGTGGCTTGAAGCATACAAGAAGTTGGACAATATAGGCCATACACTTGTTATCGTGAATTCATTATCCGGGAAAAAACTTATAAATGATTTAAGTGAAAACGGAAAGGTAACACTTGAGCCTTCAAACTATAACGAATACGCCGTTGCACAATATCCGAACGTCAAAAAAACTTATAATTTCAGCAATAGGAAGAAACACTTTGACTTTATACGATTACTAATTTCCAATCACATATATCATAAATGGGCAACAAAATCGCTGTCAAACATGCACATACATACTAAATTAATCCGAATGTCAAGCATGTTGTTTAAAAAACATTATTTCCCCTTGATTATAGAAAAGTTCATTAACAGGTTTGTAAATCATTTTCGGTCAAAATTATACGGTAGCATGTTAGAAAAGGCCGGAAGACGGTTCTTTGTAACCGGAAAAATTGAATTGAACAATCCCCATTGCATATCTGTAGGAAACAACGTTGGAATAGGAAAAGGTACATACTTAGGGCCTGTCACTGAATATGCCGGAATTCCATATAATCCCCAAATACTGATTGGCGATGATACATGGGTAGGAAAGAATTGTAGCATAGCAGCTATAAACAAAGTAGAAATAGGAAAGCATGTACTTTTTGCCGGGCATGTGCATATTACAGACCATTCGCATGGCTATGAAGATACTTCGCAGCCAATAACACCTCAAAAATTGCTGTGCAAAGGGCCTGTCATTATAGAAGACGATTGCTGGCTCGGATTTAGCTGTGAAATTTTAAGCGGTGTCCATATCGGTAAACATTGTATAGTTGCTGCGCGAAGCGTTGTTACGAAAGACGTACCTCCATACTCCATTGTTGCCGGAAACCCTGCACGTATTGTAAAACACTATAATCCTGAAACTGATAAATGGGAAAAAGTAAAAAAATAAATAAGTATGTCATAATTTCCGGGTTTGACTTGAGAGACAACAATCGGGGTACCGCAGCCCTCGGATATGGGGCCATATCATTTCTTCAACAAAAAGGAATATTAAAAGCCGGTGACAACTTATTAAACATACGACTGTACAGAAACTTTTTGAAGCCAAATAACAGAAAACAAAAAGAACTAACTTACAAAGTCAACGGCGCTGAATGGTGTCAAACTATAATAGGTGTGTTCTTTGCAGAATGGTGGCTGCTTTGTAAATTCGGAATCCGTCTGCCATGGACCAAAGTCGGCAGGATATTGAAAAATGTGGAATATCTGGCGGCTATCAACGGCGGAGACGGGTTTTCTGACATCTACGGCACCAAAACTTTTCATTCACGATTGCCCGAAACATTGATTGCAATCAAAATGAACATTCCTATAATACAACTTCCACAGACAATAGGTCCCTTTAAATTAAAAAGCAACTATAATGAAGCACGTTATATACTACGACATTCAAAATCCGTATACTTACGTGATGACAAATTTGTGCCGGAATTAAAAAAAATGGGAATAAACTATGAAATAACAAAAGATCTCTCTGCTTATATGCAACCTGAAGCATGGGACATCGATGTAATGCCCAACTCAATTGGAATAAATATCAGCGGATTGGCATACAGTAATAGTTTTCGCGAACTGGCAGGACAATTTAGTGTTTATCCCGAATTGACTAACCGTATGATAACTCACTTTCAGAGTAAAGGCCATGCCATTTATCTCATTCCTCATTCGTACAATTACAAAAAACCTGAAATAAATAATGATGACATAATAGCTTGCAGAGCTGCATACGAACGCCTTTCCAATAAAAGCAACATAATATTAGTGGATAAAGACTTAACATCCCCCCAAGTCAAATATTTAATAAGCAAAATGTCATTCTTCATCGGTACACGTATGCACGCCAACTTTGCTGCCATATACAGCGGTGTTCCCCTGTTTGGATTAGCATATAGCTATAAGTTTGAAGGGGCATTCACGGCCAATGGTTTGAACGGAAAAGAACTAACGACAATGATAAATAACATTACGACCAAAGACATAGACAAAATAATAGAAAAAGTCGACAGAGCTTACAATCACAGAACAATCACACAAACCATTAAAGCCCTCTATACGTCCCGAAAGTAGCACAAGAGCAACGATAAAAATACATTTAGCATTTCCAATAATATATCCTTGTCAACTCAAAAGATTGCATGCCTTATGCAAAAGCACAAATTTATAAGAGAAAGTCTGTAACTTTGTGCACATAAAAAATTATATGATGAACAGTTTCGATCCAATAATTTTAGCATATTATCTTCCACAATACCACCCTTTTCCCCAAAACGACGAATGGTGGGGAAAGGGATTCACAGAATGGACAAACGTAGGAAAGGCAAAGCCGCTTTTCAGGGGACACTACCAGCCCAAGGTTCCCACGGAATTAGGATATTATGACCTGCGTCTGCCCGAAGTTAGGCAGCAGCAGGTTGAACTGGCCAAACAAGCCGGGGTAACAGGATTCTGTTACTGGCACTATTGGTTCGGCAACAAGCGGCAGCTACTCAACGAAATAATCGACGATGTTATTGCCACGGGCAAACCGGATTTCCCTTTCTGCTTCGGCTGGGCTAACGACTCGTGGAAAGCGAAGCAGTGGAACAAAGACAGTTCCGGCGACAGAATATTGATAGAGCAGACATACGGAGGCGAGAAAGACTATCGCGAGCACTTCGAATATGCTCTAAAGGCTTTCAAAGACAAGCGATATGTAAAAATCGGCAACAAACCGGTTTTCCTTATCTACCGTCCTGACCTTCTTCCCGGCGATTTCGTACCATGCTGGGATAAACTGGCAAAGAAAGCCGGTTTTGACGGTATTTATTTCATTGGACAAATAAACCTGATAGGTGCTTCCCAAAAAATATGCGAAGAAAAAGGTATACATATTTTCACGTGCGAAAGAAGCGCTTACGGCTACCCCCAAAGACCCATTATAGATAAAATCATAATCCGACTTAAATCCAAATTGAAACACATAAGGGTGGCCATACCATACAAAGACTGCATACCTTACTTTACAAACGAAACCGAAGATATTAGAGAAGATTACATTCCATGCCTCATTCCGAACTGGGACCATTCGCCGCGCAGTAAACGATACGCCCTCGTTTTGGAAAATCCCAAACCCGAATATTTCTATATCCACGCAAAGAAAGTATTAGAAATTGTGAAGAGAAAAAAGAACCAGCTGGTATTCTTAAAATCATGGAATGAATGGGGCGAAGGCAATTACATGGAACCTGACATAAAATATGGCCGAGGATATATTGAAGCTTTGGCAAAAGCCATTAATGACGTCAAACAGAAAAACAATTAAGCAATCGCTTAACATCCATAATTTCTGTAATACCTTATATATCCGTTACGGGTAATATTACCCGGCCGAAAAGTTACCAACTTCAAGCTGAAAACGAATTTATCTTACTAAAAAGCTCAGAAAGCATGAATGACCAGTTTGATTAGGCGTGGAATGCCTCGCACATATAATTGACATTACGGCAAGCAGCAGGGAGCGGAATGTTAAAACCATGTGCGAGGGAATGCCAACGCGCAAAGGTCTCTATGCAAGCGTTTTTCGGACACTCGAAAATATGTCTGACATATTTCGAAATATGTGCCTTGTATTTTAAAATATGTCCGA
>ERZ824600.2301-NODE-2301-length-20768-cov-3.061459_pt1 | contig 20768 bp, 11 predicted proteins | sample MGYA00519933_ERZ824600 | MGnify/ENA primary metagenome ERZ824600 (study PRJEB31778, sample SAMEA3449178) | human gut metagenome | biome: human gut; feature: human-associated habitat; material: faeces | place: United Kingdom | collected 2010/2012 ... | reverse complement strand
CGGAAATACTCCGTGCCGAAACCGTTCGCCTGTGAAACATTCGGAGACATGCTTGCGATCAACTATTATTACGGCGGCGATGGTGAGGCGGTCCGTTCTCCGCATCGCCATCAGAAGGCGTGGGATCATGCGGCAATCGAACTGCTCGGCACCACACCTGTCCGGCAGGTCCGCTGGTGGCGCCTCCACAAACATGTTGCGGACCTGCTCTACGACCGCGGAATCGGAATGCTCTCCGAAAGCGTGATTCCGGAGATCGCCGCAAAAATCGGCGTGCTGACTCTGGGGTGCGGAAATGAACCCGAACTCTCCGGACGGACTCCTGAACAGGCGACGGAAGGAAAAGCAAAAAATCCGAAGATTGTCGTTGCCGCTCCGGCCGTCAACATTCGCGGCGAAGCGCTCCGCTATCTGGACCAGATGTATCAGCACGGACTGAAAGAGTATATCGACGTTCTCGATCTGCACACCTACGGAGGAAATTCGAAGAACAATCCCGCTCTGCCCGGCTATCCGCAGGGCGCTCCGGAGTTCCTGTTTGATGCCATGGAGAAAGTCAATGCGGTCCTCAAAAAATACGGCGATGAGAACAAACCCAAAATCTCCACCGAATTCGGTTACACGGATGGACAGATTGCAAATCCGCTCGGTTTTCCGATCTCCCGCGAGCAGATTGCACAGTTCCTGACCAGAGGACTTATCATTCACAATGTTCTCGGATTCAAACGGGTCTTTCTCTACTCCTTCTGGGATGTGGGCACCAATCCGAATGATACCGAACATCATTTCGGAATGGTGGACTATTATCTTCAGAAGAAACCCTCCTTTTATGCCTTCTGCACACTCGGAGAACAGCTGGGGAACTCCCGGCTCGACTCCCGCATGAAGGGAACCGATGAAAAACTTGTCTACGGCTACAACTACAGGGATATCAAAAACGGCACCTTCACTGCGGTCATCTGGGACGGCCGCGGAGATTACAGCGGACTCTTCCGCACGACAAAACCGGGGAAGGTGGAAGTCACTCAGCTCTACGGGGAACGCTCCACTATCCAGACAAAGCCGGATGGAACCTTCCGGACTCTTTACGGACCGTCCGTCATTTACATCAAAGCTCCGGGTCCGCTGGAACTCCTGAAAAGCGTCAAAGTCGAAAAGAGAAAAGAGGAAGAACGCGGTCTCCGTATCCGGCCGGAAAAAAAAGTTTTTGAGATTCTCCCCGGACAGAAAAACGCGGAGGTCGTGTTCGCTCTTCAAAACACTTCGGGCGAAGCCTATCAGGGCCATTGCATTCTGGAAAACAGCGACGGGAAAAGCATCCGGGAAAAACAGTTCACCGTGCCCGCGGGAAAAACAGAAACAGTGACCTTTTCCCTGACTCCAACGGAACGGATCCTGGATCGTTATTGTCTTCGCCTTTCCTATGAGGGGGAATATGCCTCGCACTCCGCGGAAGAGGTGATCTATGTGCGGACTTACCGGAAAAACAACGGAAAAATCAATGTCGCCGGAAAACGCATGGATGGATACGACAAAGAGGTCGTTGTCCTGTCCGACAACAAGATGGAAGTCACCGTCGATCCGGCGCGAGGCGGCAGGATTCTGGAAATCCTCGATAAGACCATCGGCGGGAACCAGGTCAATATCGACTACAATCATCTCGCCGGTCTGGATCGGGTAAACTTCTATTACACGCTCTGGGATCAAGTGCGGGCACCGGGAAAATATGCGATTCATCAGAGCTCCCCCTGTCAGGCGGAACTCCTGCCAGACGGGGTGCGAATGACGGCTCTCTCTCCTGCCGGAATGAAGCTGGTCAAACAACTCTCACTGGACGGCAAAGGCTCCCTGAAACTGGATGTCACGATAACCAACGGCGGAAAAGACCCCGTCTCCTGTTCTTGGTATCTGCACCCGGAATACACGGTCGGCGGAAGCGGCGAGCATGGAATTGATATCATCTATCTTCCCATCGAAGGGGAAACTCTCTCCATGAATTTCTGGAACGGACTCGGCAACAAACCCGTTCAGCCGCTCTCCGATGGCTGGTGGAAGGTGGATGATTCCGCAAAAAAAGTTCGACTGGAACAAAAATTTGATCTCAAAAAATTCCGCACACCGCGTCTCTGGTTCGGACTCGGCTGCTATAATCTGGAAATGGAAAGCTCAAAAGGTCTGATCCTGAAGCCTGGAGAAAGCTGGAACGGAACTTTGACATGGACCCTTTCCCATTTCTGAATCCGTGTCCTCGGAGTTCGATAAAACAGGATACGAGGCAGGAGAACCGCTTCCCCTGAACTTTTAACGCCTTTGCATAGAACTGCGCTTCGTGCAAAGGCTCTCTTCGTCTCAGCATGAGAAAACGTTCGCATTTCAATGGATTCGTGGATCTTTTCCAGAAAAGCAAGCAGTTGATAGAATTCCGAGAGAATCGTCTTACGAAATCTTTCGCGGACCGTATTCGTTCGAGGCGATACCTCTTCTCTTCTCCAAGTCAAGATAAAGTCCTTGGTCATGATGTTTCCGGTTGCCACAATATTTCAAATACTCACGCTTAAAATTCCTTTGATCAGAGAGAGAGCGGGCGACAAGCCTCGAGCATATCGGCCGGAGGGAACGTATTCTTGCGTGTGGTAGATCGGTAAAAGTCACGGGGAGAAGCTCTGTTTGTGAAGCCTTCCGGTGGAGAGAACGAACACGATGCGTCCGTTCTCTCCGCGGAATCGGTGGAAAACTGTCATCAGGGCAGAGTCAGATGAAATGAAAAGATTTTTTTCATTCCCTGAACACATTTTCCACGCGGAAATGGCGTGAACCTGATATTCTGCCTGTCCCCGTAATAGCCGTTATGCCATTGGAAATCCCTCGGAAATTCAAGAGCACCTGACTGTCCTCCGTTCCATTCAATCTGAAGAGGATTCACTCGGTTGACAGATACAAAATGCCCGTTTTTGAGAACAACAGGGAAGATCAGCTGCATGGTTGTTCCTTCGGGTGGATTCTGCAAGATCTCACATTCACAGGTCCAGGTGACACCGGAAGGGTCGAGTGCGATGGTGCATTCGAGTTTCAGTTTTTCTGTCTTGCTGGAAATATGGAATTTCCCCTCACTGGTTCGGATGGTTGTGGTCCTGGCGCTGGCTCCGTCCAGATAGGTATGACGGATCTTGTTCCCGGAGCGGATCTGCCCCTGGATCAGCCAGGGGTTCTGTGAAAACAGTGCTTCTCCGTCCGATGTGCGGTAAATCAGGGGAACGGAACCGTTCTTTGCCACGACAATGCCATAGCCGGACCATTCCTGTCTTTGGAAAACATTGCTGCGCTGTTTTTCCGGAAGTAATTTTTCCAAAGGGATTGATTTTCGACGATTCGCACCTGAAATTCCTAAAATGAAAAGCTGACCGTTTCCTTTTTTCCCGGGAGAAAAGACGTCGATGGATTCGATCTCCTTTTCCGGAAATGGATTGTCCCATTCATAGAGAAACGTTCCAACATGCCGGTCGATTTTTCTGCCCCCGAGAGTGTACCCCGACCAGGCAAGTTTCGCCCGCGGCATGCTGCCCCCGCCTTTGAGATAGGTGTCCGCATGATACCAGTCATTGATTTCCAGACCGGGACGGAAAAGAATATCAACATAAGGATCCGGCATCCCGGGAATCCACTTTTTCCGCTCCGCATAGTTGACGCGGATGGTAAATTCCGGGGCTCCCCAGGCAGAGCCGTACTGAAAGACAATTCGCTCAAATTTCCGCCCGACCCGGATCCCCTCAACAGAGGAGGGGAGGGTGCCGATTTCCCGCGTGCCGGAAAGCGCGATCAGACTCCGGCCCCGGTTCTTTGCAGGGTCGACAATGTGGAATGTCACTCCGCGCATGATCTGTCTGCCAACAGGAAAATTCCGCAGGTCGTGCTCCGGACCCTGTGCCGACCAGCCTCGGACCGGAGCATCCGGAGAATCCCGGAATCCTCGGTTGCAGTAGGAGGAAAGATCAACAGGGGTGTAATTCCACATCTCACTGGCTTCCCGGTCCGCCTCGGTCTGACTGTTTCCTCTGCTCTGCGTCAGCCGGACTCCCGCATTGGTCAGAAGCATCGAAAGAAGACGTTCCGCTTCCGGTACCGCAGAGTCAAAAAGGCGCAGGGTGCAGATGGCTATCTCTCCTTTTCCGAATGGAATTCTGCTCAGATAGGCCGGTTTTGTAAGCGGAACTGCGTTGCGGCCTGTCAGGATCCAGTGGCCGGGATCCATATTCCCCGGCTTGCCGGGGAGCTCCTCCGAAATCTTCCGGATCTGCGGGTATGGCATGGATTTTCCCGCCTGCCAGAACAGATCTCCTGTATCAATGCCGCGGATCAGAGGTGCTTCTGCAATGAACCGGGCTCGGTCGAGTGCAAATTGCCGGAACTGAAGAACGGAGCCGCTCAGACGGGAAAGAATTTGCGCAGAGGAGGTGTCTGCACCGAAAAACAGAAGAAATCCTCCGTTGAAAATAAACTGTTTCAGCTTCTCCTGCTCTTCGCGCTTCAGTGCGCACAGCTGAGAGGAATCCATGACGAGAACCTCAAGTTTTTCCAGATTCAGTTCCGTAAAGTTGGAGGCAAAAGAACACCCTCCGGCCCGTCCGCTCAATATTCGGGAGTGATTCTTTTCCAGGAGTACGGCGCTGTTCTTCTGGGCAAAGGGTTCTGGCGGACGGTTCAGAAGAAGATGGAAAAGCTTTGCCGCAGCCGGTTCGGTTCGCAGAGAACGTTCCAGATTGAACTGACAATAACGGACGATCCCTTTGCCGACGGCGTAGTCCAGCATGGCGGTGGAGGTCGCCTTGATCCCGTCCGAATAAGCCCCGGCGGTGTGAAGGCGGAAGTTGCCGCTGGCGGGCAGCCGGATCATTTTCGTGACGGTCCGAAGATCGTTGTCCTGCGTGTTCCAGAATCGCAGATCTTCCGCCTCCATCGCACCGTAAAGGGGAGAATCCGGACGATAGAGCGGGTAGGTGTCTGTGGAGGAGTATTTCGTGGTTTCCAGCGCTCCGGATGTCAGATCCGGAAGGCGGTCGTGGGAGAGAACCAGTATGGATCCTCCCTCTTCCGCAAGACGTTTGGAAAGCGAAAGAATCGTCTGCGGATCGGTCAGCGCATTGGGTCCGACGATCAGCATCGCTCCTTCTCCTCCCCTCCATTCCATGGGGTGCTTGAGTGCGCGGGCAGGAATTCGTTCCGAGGAGAGATACTGGACTATTTGACCGCCCGGATCAAAGATGCTGAGTGTGCTCCCTTGAGGAAGCTGAACGGCATTGGGCTGATAAATCATTATCTCCTCCCAATCCGCATAACCGGCGCCGGAACCGGAGCGCAGAGTGAGCAGAAGATCCATTTTCCGGTCCTCCCGGACGGAAAACGTTCCAAAATCGAACGAGAGAGTTCTGGATTCGTAAGGAGAGAGGGAAAGCTGCTGTTTCCTTTCCGCGGCGATTCTGCCGTTTTCCTTCAGAGTCAGAGTCAGTTCAATGGAGTCCTGACGGGAAATCCAGTTGAACACGTCACATGTCAGGAGAAGGCGTTCGCCGGAGCGGAAGCGGAGATGTTCCTCGCGGAGGAAGGCTGCCTGGGGCGAGATTTCTTTTCCATGATAGTTCTGAAGATGGCCGAGAACCGCGGCCGGATCGATGGTTCTTGTCCGTCGAATCATATAGCGCCGGGCCGAAAGGAGAGGGAGTTTCATGTAATCGGAAACCGGGCCGATGGAGTAAATGGAATTTCCATTCAGTCCCGGAGCAAAATGGGTGTGCATGTACATGCTCTCACTGAAAAAAATTACTTTGTTGTCAAAATGGAGCAGTTTTTTCCCATATTGATTGGTGTCGTAATCCGCAGAGAAGATTTTTCCTTTCTCCCAATTGTTCGGATTTTCATTTTCAGGAATGCGGCTGAATCTGCCGGCATTTTTCATGTATTGCGGTCGCTTTTCCGGATGGAGGAAAAAGTCGGTGGTTCGGCTCATGTCACATTCGCCATGACGGTCGAGAACCTTGACCTGCGGACCTTCCGCGTTCGGAATGCTGCCGCTGATTGTGACCGGCCGGGTCGGATCGAATGCGGAAATGCGGGCGAAGAGGGTCCCCATTTTTTCCGCTTCTCCCGGCTGTCCGAAATAGCACTCGTTGCCGATATCCCAGAAGGCATTCGCCGGCGAATTGCAGGTCGCCCGGAAGACGTGATACATCTCCTGATAGAGTCGTTCCCACGTCAAAGGACTCTGATAGGCAAAACGCTCTCCATGGTGGGCGTTATGCGAGAGGTTTTCGCTCTTGACAAAAATGCCGAGTTCATCCGCCAGATGAAGCTGTTCAATTCCTCCCATCGCATATCCTCCGGTATGAAAGTGATAGCGGCAGAGTGTCTGAGGCTGGGGAACCATTGGCCAGAACATTGTTGTCGGGTAGGTCTGGCTGAAGCCGAAGAAGGGTGAACTTTTCTCCATTCAGCTTGAAATGAGGACCGTCGATGGTGATCTCGCGAAATCCGAACCGTTCCCGCCGGACGTCGAGAGTTTCTCCGGAGGAACGCAGGGTGATCCGCAGCTCATAGAGGACGGGGGTTTCCGGAGTCCAGAGTTCCGGATCGGACCATGGTTCTTCTTTTTTCAGTTTGACCAGAGTATTCGGCTTCAATACGGCATGTCCGGCCCGGAAGGCGTGGACTTTTTTCCCCGCTTGGAAAATTTCGCACTCAACAGTCACATCGCGCGTCTTTCCGGAATGATTGACCAGTTCAAGATCGAGATCCAGGCTCTTTTTCCCGCTGACGCGGGGTTTGATGAATGCAAACTCCGTCCGGACTTCCGGTTCGGCAAGAAGAACCGGCGGCGTTTTCAATGCGGCGTATCCTCCCGACGGAAAATGGCCGACTGCCGCTGTCAACGTCCGCAGAGAGGAGTCGTAGATCCCCGCCGGTGGAATCGGAGTCCCGGGCAGCAGCGTTGCAATATAATCGGTTATTCCGATTGCCAGTTCAAACGTCTCCCCCGGTTTGAGAAAGCGGGAAAGCTCCAGCTTCCCCGGTGTTTCCCATAATGAGATGGAACCGATTTCGCGGCCATTGATGAAGACATCTCCCTGAAAATGAATGGTCGGGAAAGCCAGGGAAATCTGTTTCCCTTTCCAGGAGACGGGAACCGTCTGTCGTGTCCGCAGCCAGAGAATATGGGATTTCTCTTCCTTCGGCCTGATTTCAAGCGGGAAGTTCCCCGCCGGTTTCCATCCCGATTGCGGGAGAGGTCCGCGTTTTTCTTCCGTTCCTCCGACGCAGCGTTCCCATCCATTTCGCAGGACAAGGGTTTCGGACCGGGCCGTATACCAGAGTGCCGGATCCGGATGATGGCGATAGGAAAAGCTCCTTTCCAGACCGTTTTTCAGAAACAGATCCACTTTCCAGTAAGGCTCCCGGGGTACGGGAAGCGAGATCGTTTTTTGGGATCCCCCCGCAGAGCAAGTGGAAGAGTTGATGTTTTCAGGACACGTCCGAAAAAATCGGTGAAGGATATTTCGAGGTCAAAATTTTCCGTTTTGAATCCTCTGTTGATCACTCGAACGGTATGGTCGGACGGTTGAATTCTGGAGAGGGTCAGAACATCGTTGATCGTTGCAGGCCGCAGCGTGATCCGCCCGAACGCATTGGGATAGATGCTTGTGAGATGGATGGCATGAAACTGAAGTGTATATTCCGGTGCCTCCGGAAGAAGCACTGCCGTTTCCGCTCCTCTCCAATACGGTTTGAACGGACGGATCATTTCCTCTTTCTTCCCGTTGACTTTGATTTCAGAGATTATCTCGCCGCAGTCCAGGAGGAGAAGATATCCGTGAGGGGCTTTTTTCTCCGGATTACGGAAGGAGAGGATCCAGTCGAATTCCTTTCCGGCGCAGTCTCTCCGGGTCCGTTCTTTCCGGGAGGTCATTTCGAGCAGGGAGACTCCATCGGTCCGCCGGACCGAGTCTGTCAGATCAATCGACCAGGCCGGAGCCGGGGGCTGGCGGATCATTCCGCCTGATACCGATACGGAAATCAACAACAGCAGAGCCAGACATTTATCCATTTTTCATCCTTTCCGATTAAGGTGTCCAGAGTCCCCAGACATAATCTTTGTTTCTGACACTTTGCCAGTACCAGCTTGAATTTGTGTTATACTGCATGGCTGTCCGTTTTCCCCAGCGAGCATTCCCTCCGAGAAAAAGAACGTTCACGCCGCCGCTGTGATGGATTCCGGGAATTTTGTACTGTTCCTCATCCTCCACCTGCATTGCCGTATGACCCGCGCAGAAATTGATCCCCTGGTCATAGGAGATCGTTTCCCCGATCAGAACGGCCCGCGAAGGGTAGGGGCAGCGCACGACTTTGTTGGTTGTTTTGTGATTGTCCTTGTTCAGCGCATACGCGGTCTTATTGCGTTTCCATGTTCCGCGGTTCGCCGCACAGTTCATCACGTCGATCTCGCCGACCGTATGGTAGGTCCGGTCTCGTTCAAGATAACCGCTCCGCCCCAGAAGAACATACCAGCGTTGATTATTGGAATCCTCTTCATCCAGCCAGGGGGCGTTGTAGATGAGATAATCGTCGTTGTCTCCGGTGTACAGGGCGGAATACTGCCCGATCTGTTTCAGATTGCTGAGACACCCGGAGCTCCAGGCCTTTGCACGGGCTTTCCCAAGCGCAGGAAGAAGAAGAGAAACAAGAATGGAAAGAACTGCAACTACAACTAAAAGTTCTATAATCGTAAAAAAATAACCTCTCTTACTTCTCTGGAGAATCTGCATGGCAAGCTCCTTTCCGGTTGATGTTCTCAATGGAATTCCCATTGTGGATTGTAGGAGGAATTGTGAGCGACGGAAGATCTTGTCCGCCCAGCTGAATCCTCTCAAGAATTCGTTCAAGTGCCGCCGATCCAAGTTCCAGCATGGACGGCGCCGCCGCATCATACGAGAGTCGGCCCGATCTCCCCAGACGATGAACAGGTGCATCAAAGACTGCCCATGAATAACGGCGGGAGAAAAACACGCCGCACTCTCCCGCCGTCTGAAACATCTGCGGAATCAGGGAATCCGCATAAAGAACCACCGCTGTGGTCCCCTGGGGGGCATGAAAAAAAGCTTTCAGGAGATTCAAAAGATTTCCCTGCGTTTCCCATCTGTCAATTGCAAGAAATTGTTTGCCTCCCATTTTCAGAAATGTTTCTTTCAATGCCAGATGGCGGACTTCTGCGGAATAATGGGTCGCTCTTTCCACTCCGACATACAGAATTTTCTCATGTCCGTTTTTCCGCAGTTTTTCCGCAAGAGAATTTGCGGCGCTCTCTTCATCCGGATAAATGGAATTGAATTTGATTTTCCTGTTGAGCCAGAGCATCGGAAGACTTACTTTTTTCAGATCCGATTCAACCCGGCAGCACTCCTCTTCTGAAAAAACCGTATTGAAAATCACTCCATCACAGAACTGTTCCATAAGGAGACGTTTATATTCCGGAGACTTGAAAAAATCTTCAGAAGGAAGGCATAGAAAAGAGATCTGTTGTTTGAATGCCGCTCCCGATTTGGACAATCCGAAAAAAAGATCCGAATAAACCGAGGACGCCAGATTCCATAATTCCGAATGGACGATGCAGATGGTGTTGGTCTTCCCTGTCACAAGGCTGACTGCTCCGGTATTTTTCCTGTACCCCAGCCGTTCCGCTGCCTGGAAAACCTTCTCCCGGACTTCCTGAGAAAAGAGATGGGAGCGTTTCCCGAAAACCTGGGAAACTGTCGCCGGAGAAACTCCGCTTTCCTGTGCAACATCTTTCAATGTGATCATGGTGGATGAGAACCTCCTTCTGTTTTTTATTATAACGCTGTAATAAAATAAAATCAAGCAGAAAAACAGAAAAAAAACAATTTTTATTTTCCTGGGGAAATCGTACAGAAAATGAGCTCTGACGAGAAGAAGTTGAAGAATTTCACGACGGAATGGAAATTCCGTTTTGATTCCCGTGTCTGCTGAGTGATTTTCTGATCGGTTCCCAATGGCGGAGCGATGACGTTTTTTCCGGTTTCCCGAAGTTTCCGGAGACAGGATTCGTGTTTGACCGGGAAAAACGCTCTTGTTCCCGGTGCTGTCGATGAGACTCTTTCCCTGATAACGATGTCCGTCCGGTCGGAGGAAGATGCCGCATTATAAATCCGGATGGACCGGTTTCGGATTGTCTGCTTCTCCCGCGGAATGCCGCACCGAAATCGCCCGGCGCGAAAGTGATCTCCCTCGGCTGCGGTGCCGCTGGTGCGGGAATCCCGTGGAGAAGTGCCGACCGCAAAAACTGGCATTTCAGATCAATGTCCATGACGATCCGAACGGTCTTTCTCCGACGGAATATAAGAAACTCGGTGCCGGAAAAATTTCCGACAGGAAATCCAATGAATCCCGCGAAACGGCCTGTTCCCGAGAGATGATTCTCCGCGCACTCCGGGCCGTTGGATATGGACAGACTCTTCCGGAATGGAACCGTTCCGTTTTGAAGGTGGAGGGCGGCAGTCCGGGAGGAAATCAGGCGATTGCCGCTGCTGGACTGCTTCCGGATCAGGGGTACAACTGTCATGTCTTTATCCCGTGGCGCTGTGATCCGGGCGGAGTGACAAGCGGACGTCCTGGCTCCTGGCGTCCGGATCGCACTCCGGCACTCCGCTGTTTCGATCCGGTCCATCATGCAAAGCGAATCCCCCATTCGGCTGGAATCAATGCCGGTCTGGCGGATTATGGCTGCCCGCCTTCGGTGGGGCCGCACCGCGGACGCGGTTCCGATTCATGGTTCCGCGAAGAAAAAATAATTTTAATTTCCCCTTCAGCTTCCCGGAGGAAATCTTTCTGGTCCGATTCCTTTCGCAGGCGGTGTTCGAGCGTTCCGGAATGTTCGAACACCGCCCTTTTCCCTTTGTTCCCGGCATCCGCTGCCGGAGGGCGGAACCGTTCAAACAGAACAGTCGTTGCGAAGACCGGATGGATTTCCAGCTTCACCGGAAAAGAGGCAGAAGCAGATCACACAGCGGGAAACGCTCCGATTCCCTGTAAGATTCCTGCAATGCCGACTCCTGCAACATCGTCGATGATTCTGCCTTCATCATCAAAGGTATAGAAGTTCATGACGGTGGTTGAGAATTTCCGGTTGTTCGGTTGAAGTCCCGCGAAGGAGGATGTTCCGGAGAACGTTCCTGTACATCTCCATTGCACAGCAACCGTCTTTTCATCGGCCACCATGTTTTCAAGCGTCCAGTGCACATCGGGAAAGCTTCTCCGCATGAGATCGACAACGCTCAGATATCCCTTTGCTCCGTAGAGTGGTTCAGGGGAGAACGGCGCCGTGAATGCGGCGGACGCGGAGATCAATTCCTCTCCAAGTGCAAGGTCGTTTGTGTTGATGCATTGTTCGAACCTCCGCATTGAAGCGCGATTGCGCTCAATTTTTTCATTGACAGGCATTGGCGTATCCTCCTTCTGCGTTTATGACTTCTTTTCCCGCCGCAATTCCATCGATCGGATGATTTCGCCTCGGATCATGCGGTTACGTATGGATATTTGCAGGCGACTTCAAGGATCTCGGTGCGGCAGGTGTGTGAACTTGCTGAACGAGAAATGATTTTGTCCCTCTGCAAAAATGGATAAGACTTTTCTCCCGGTTAATAAAGGAACAGTCAATTCCGAATCCATAAGAATAAGATAGCATGGTCCAAGTATGATTGCAAACCGGATCTTCTGAAGAGATGATCCGGATGGGAGCGTGCTGCCGGAGCGGTCTTCCATGGACGCTGCCGGAGCGGATTTTCCCTCATCTTCTGGAAATGGCCGGAGACTCTTCCAACACACGGACCGGAGTCAGATCCATGGAATTGTCGCTGAGAGAAAAACGGAATCCCGGCCAGCAGATGTGCAGACGAAGATGAAACTCCCCGGATTGAAGAAGTTCTTCCAGACCGGCGCTGACCGTGTCGAAAACAAGAGCATAGTAGACGACATTTTCCGGAAGAAGCCGGATTTTCAGTTCGCCGTCCAGATGATTCCGGAGTCCTTTGGAAAATCCCGGACTGCCGCGCCTCAGGAACAGCTGATCGCCCCGGAAAGTCCGGGCAAGGGAGTAGTCACGGATACATTTCCTCTCCTGATCGAAAAAACCAAGTTCCACACAGCTCGCCCGGTAGACATCCTCGTTCTCGAACGGCTGATCCTGCGGAACGTTCTCCAGAAACAGGTGCAGATGCAGTTTTCCCGGCGTTCGGCTGAGAAAAAGACGTCCTCTCATGCCATCTCCCGGATGAACGAGCGTTCCTCCCGCCTGCTCCGTCAGAACCGGAAAGCCGTGCGGAGATGGATACACCGGAAGAATCCCGTCGAATTCCCGGCAGGGAAGAAGTGCCAGCTGGGATCGTTCAAAACGGCTGGATTCATCCCAGAACGCCGAAACAATCCTGCCGCCGATCCGGAGAGCGGCCGTGAACGGAAGCGCATCGGACGGCTTTTCCAGAGGAAGTCTCCACTTTTCTCCGGGGAGAAGTTCTTTTGCGGGAATCCGGCACCGGTACTCCTGAAGATCCTGTCCGACAATGCAGTATTCCGATTCCGGAATCGGAAGCGGAAGCTGCAGCGGATTGCTCCAGTGGATGGCTCCATCGTGGATTTCGATGGGGGAATCCGCCTCCAGACGATCCAGAAGAACGCGGTCTCCCAGGAGAATTCTCAGCGGAAGTGCGCAGGGCGATGCCTGGAACGGGCGGGGAACGAGATGCAGGGAGAGTTTCTTCGTTTCATGTCCCTGAAGAGTCACTTCGGTTTCCGGATCCGCCAGGACATTTTCTCCTTCCGCGCGGATCCGCAGGCGCACCGGGCGTTCGGACGGGTTGAAGACCGTCAGATGCCGGATGAACTGTCCGTTTGTCGATTCCTCCTCTTTCCAGACAAGACGGGGGGAAGCGTTCCGATTGGTCCAGCTGATTTCCGGTTCCCGGCTCAGGGGGGAGAAAAAGCGGACTCTCTTCTCCTCGCCCGGACAGAGATCAAACGCGTTGTCGTCGGGGAGAATCGTTTCGCTGCATTCGGGGAATCGGACATTTTCCGCAAATCCGCGGCTCCGGAGGATGCAGAGTGTCGGATCCTCCCTCTTCCACAGGCAGACAACTTCCGTATCCGGAATGCGCCGTTCCCGCGGAGGAACAAAAAATCGGTGATTTTCCACCCGCTCCCCCCGGATGAGCAGAACGGCGGAGAGAAAACTCTCCTCCGGGGGAAACTCCGTCATCTCATCCCGCGTGATCTTCTGTGCGGAAACGCTTCGATTCGGACGGAGACGGCAGATCGTTTTCCAGACTCGCTTTTTCCTCCCGTCGAACCGGAGAAGAGAGGTCTCCAGGAGCACATCCCCCTCGTAATCCGAAAGATTGGAGACGGTCACTTCACAGTGATCCTCATAGATCGCGGGAATCGGCAGAATTGGCCGGTACGCGCGTTTCGCCGCGTAAAAGACCGCCTTCGGCACCCCGTAGTAGTCGATCCATGACCACCCCGACATCGGATACGCGCTGTTGTACATCCAGAATGCGATTCCTCCCGCATACCGCAGATTCCTTCTCAGAAATTCCGTATAGCGTTTGACCAGTTCGCCGTGTGCTTCGGTAAAGAGTTCAAACAGTTCCGGAAGCGGCAGTTCAAACCGACGGCTCTCATGATGAAACGTCAGATAACGGAAGAACAAACTCCACTCGTTGTTCCGCTGCAGATCCATGATGTTGTGTTCGGAAAACACGGAATTCCGGTAGCTTGTGAGATCCGATTCGGAAAGGTAGCGCCGGAGGGAGGTATCCGGATCCGGTGAGACGCCGTAGGCCTCGTTGACAAACGCCGGAACTTCGTTCTGTGCGTCATAGCATGCGTCGGATTCATACTGATGGAGAAAGTTCCGGTGTGTCGTTCCGAATCCCCAGGCGTTGATCCGGGTTCCCGGGGGAGCGAAGGCACCCCGCGTCGGGCAGGATGGAATATAGATCCCGTTCGGGACAAGTTCCCGCATCCGGGGAGGGAGATCCTGATGCAGAAGACGGTAGCCGTAGTATCGGCCTTCCGGACGGCGGGGGGGAATGTGGCCCCCGTCCGGACAGAAAAAGTCGTCGGTCTCATTGGAGCCGCACCAGACGACGATCGACGGGTGGTTCCGCAGGCGTGTCACATTTTCCCGGATCTCCTCCAGACATTCCCGACGGAAGGCCGGATCGAATTCCGGAATCTCCTCTCCGCCGAACATCAGGTCCTGCCAGATCAGGATTCCGTATTCGTCGCACAGGTCGTAGAAGAGATCGTTTTCGAAGAATCCTCCGCCCCAGAAGCGCAGGTAGTTGAGATTGCCGAGAACGGCCAGATTCAGAAGATGACGGTATCGTTCCTCCGTCGCCCGGCAGGGAATGATGTCGGGCGGGATCCAGTTCGCGCCCCGGGCGAAAACGTTCTGTCCGTTGACGAGGAATTGAAAAACGCCCTGTTTTTGTGTGCAGGCCTCTTCCCGGATCGCGAACTCCCGGAAGGCAAAGCCGACCGTTCGTTTCACGCTTGTATCCCGGATCGGGATTTCGATTTCGCACTCGTAGAGGGGATGCGGACCATAGCCCGCGGGATACCAGAGCTCCGGAGAATCCACATGCGTCCGGATTTCGTAGTCGATGGTTCCGGGGCCGAGGATCAGTTCCGTTTCCGACTGTCCTGCGATGTGCGTTTCCCCTCTCTTCCGGATTCGGAGGATGCAGCGGGTCGTCACGATTTCATTCAGAATGCTCTCCAGACGGAAGCGGCAGAGAAGATCGCCGTTGTTCCGGGGAATCAGATGCGGCTCGGCAATGCGGAAATCCCGGATGGATTCCAGATGGACATCGCGCCAGATTCCGCAGACCGGCAGTCCCTGAGTCCAGTCCCATCCGGTCAGATAATCCGCCCGCCGCGCGGCGCCCCGCTTGAAGCAGTATCCCTGATCGACAATGGCGCCGGACCAGCCGTTCCAGAGACGGATCACCGGAGTTTTCAGCTCCGCGGGATCGTAGGGCGCCAGATGAACTTCCAGACGGTTTTCCCCCTGAAGGAGAAATCGGGAAACGTCGATTCGCAGCGGACGGTGCATATTCTTGTGTTCCGCCACGCATCTGCCGTTCAGGAAAATGGCGGCTTTGTAGATCAGTCCCTCAAAAACAAGAACATGTTTCCACCCTTCCGGGAAGCTGCCCGAAAAGGTGCGGGAATAGATCCAGGTGTGTTCGCCGACCCATTTGCATTGAAGAAAATGATCGCGGACGGTCGGATCGGGAATGATCCCATGTTTCATCAGGGTCAGGAGGACATCCCCCGGAACATCGGCTTCGACTTTCCGGATTCCGCACTCCTCTTTCGGTTCGAGGTCCCATATCCCGTTCAAGTTCAGCATAGTTTCTCTCCAGGATTTTGTTGCAGGATCCGGCCTTTTCCCGTCTGGTTGTCTTCCCGGATCGTCCTTCCTTTCCGCGGGTATTATATCTTCGTTCCGGGAACTCGGCAACCGCGTGCCGATTCCTTTTTATTCATGAAAATCGGAAATGATTTCGAAATCCGGCAAAGAGACCGGTGCACTCCTCTCCGCTTCCCGTGGAAGGAGGCAACGTGCGGTCCGGGAAACTCTTATCGCTGGAACATGCGGCGGTAGTTCCCCGGGGTCATCCCGTAGTATTTCTGGAACTCCGTGCAGAAGTGCTGCGGGGAGAAAAATCCGGACAGGCCGGCGATTTCCTTTCCGCTCAGTTTGCTTTCCACAAGAAGGCGGGCGGCATGTTCGATCCGGAACTGTTTGAGAAACTGAAACGGCGTCTGATGGAATTTTTCCGCGAACCGGGCGGTCAGCGTGGTCTGGCAGACCTGGAAGAGAGAGGCCAGAGATTCGATGCTGATCTCCTGCCGGAAGTTCCGGACCAGGTATTCCCGAACCTTGTCGGCGAAGTCGTTGGATTCCTGGGCGCGCTTTTCCAGTGCAAGACGCTGATAGAATTCATAGACTTTTCCGGCGGTGCGCATTCGGGAGGTCCTGTCCGGATTTTCCTCCATGGAGTCCAGAATGCTCTGGCAGAACGCGGTCTGCTCCTCCGGATCGCGGACCGTGATGCACTCGGCCCGGTCGAGACGGAAGGTCCGGAACAGTTCCGGAAGAAGTTCCCCGGTGAAAATGAATCCGAAGAATTCCACCTTCTCTCCCGGAAGATGCAGAATGGCGGTGTCGTGATGCGGCTGGAACAGGATGCAGTCTCCCCGTTCGGCCACCAGATAATATTTCCCGTTCCGCATCAGAAGGTTGCCCGAAACAATATATTCCGCAGAGTAGAACGACTGATTGTTCCTTCGACTGTAAAACAGCGATTCCGTCCACTGGCGGTTCGCATAGCGGCAGAACAGGGAGCAGTCCTGCCAGATATTCTTCCAGTATTCCCGTTTTTCCTCCCGTCCCATGGTCCCGTTGACGTAGATGGAGGAAAATTTGGATTGCGCGAAAAAGTATCCGACCTGCTGTTCAAAAATGCTGTGATCCTCCAGCAGACGCACGATCCCGACTCCCTGATTCTTTTCTGCTCTGTGTCTCTCCGGGAAATAAAAACATTTTCCGGAAAATTTCAAGGACGATTTCCCGTTTTGTTTTGAAAATATCTCCGAAACACGGTTTCGCAAGTCCTTTTTCCCGGAAATCTTAATCATTTGTGAAGATTCCGAATAATTTTTCCTTTCTCCGGCGCGTCAGAAAGGAAAAAACGGAATATCTTTCTTCATAGAACAGACTCTCACCCGCACATCGAAAACGACGGAAAAGAAAGGATGGATGCCGACCAATGAAACCATGGATGAAACGGACAATCTTCTGCTGGATGATTCCGATGCTCCTTCTGCCCGCCTGCCGGACCACACTCTCTCCGCAGGAGGAAGAGGATGCACAATACATCACCGAACATGCGTCGCGCCTGTTTCAGGAGGGAAAGGGAACACAATACGAATATGCGTCGAATGCCATCTGCCAGAACATGGACTCGATGCGGATTCTGCGCGGACTGCAGACGGGCGACCGGGCCGCCGCCGTCCGGAAACTTGCCGACTGCCGAAGAAAACTCCGACAAGGCATGGCATGGAATGTCCATCTTCCGGAACAGGAGATCCCCTGTATGGTCCATGCTCCGATTCCGGACGGGAAAATCTCCATGCGGGAACGGGAGGAGGCCCTTGCGTTCCACGGCGAGCATCCGCTTGGTGAAACACAGAAGGATTCGCGCTGTCCGGACTCCCTGTGGCTGATCGGCTGGAACGGGGGGATGCTCTATGTGGCAGTTTCCTTCCGCGATGAAAAACCGGAACTCCGGCACGGAAAGAACGGCTCTCCCCAAGGAAGCGAACTTTATCTGGGCGACTGTCTGGAATTTTTCCTCCGCCCGCAGATTCAGAAACTTCCGTATTTTGAGTGTCTGATGAATCCGGCCGGAGAGTTCTGGATGCTCTCTCACCTTCCGGGTTACTGGGGCGGTTTCTCGCCGATCGACCGGGAATGCCCCGCTCCCGGAGCGATTGTGAAAGGGTCCATGCACGATGGATTTTACACGATCGAAGCACTTCTTCCCTTCCGGATCTGGCACGGTGCGTGGTGTTCCCGGGCACCCCGTCCGGGCGATCGTTTCTCGTTTATGATGCTTCGGACGAACCGCAACGGCGCGTCCTATACCGTTTCGACTCCGGTACCGTTTCTTTACAGCGGACATAATCTTTACGGTTATCTCCGGGGGATTCTCGCTCCCCCTCCCGCAGACGGAGGCCTGGGCGTTTCCCCTGCGGGAACGAGTTCCGGATTCCGGAAGCCCGGATTTCCGGTTTCTCAGATTTCGGAATGATTTATGATTTTAATGAATAAAAAGTAAAAAGGGGGGGATTGCGATCCTTTTTCAAAAAAGCTATAATTAAAGGCGGAAAACCAAAATATGCGAAAGAAAACAGAGAACAAAGAAGGAGAAGAAAAATGAAACTGTGGATGTTCGGACTTTTGCTGATGGGAGGACTCATGCTCCCGGCGGAGGAGCTTCTGAGCGATTTCGGGAAACTCCGTTTTGATGGGAAAAGCTCCATTCTGGAAGGAAACAACGTCAAGGCGATATTTTTCTGTACGCCGAAGAACGCGATGTCCTATGTCAAGATTTCGACGGAGAAGGATGCCCTGGTCCTTAATCTGGACAAGGCGTTTGCATCGGGGACCCGCAGTCTCCAGATGAATGTCCGCGTGACCGACCGCAAATTCTTCCAGGCGGGAGAGAATGAACAGACTCTCTGTGTTCAGGGGCCGAAAGGAAGCAGGCTGACTCTCTATTTTGAAGGCTATACGGCGGAAAAGAAGCACAGATATCAGCGTTCCGTGCTGGAACTGAACGGAGAAAAGCAGATCTTTTCGTTCAAGGGCGGTTTTGCAGAGCCTGTCACCACACTCTCTCTGCGGTACGACTTCTCGGCGGACGGGATCTACAAGTTTTACTCCATCGATCTGAGATCTTGTGAATGAAGGAGATATGACGATGAAGAGTTTGTTTTTCCCTCTCCTTTTTGCGGCCGTTTTCCCGCTGTGTGCGACGGATTCTCCGATTTTCCGTCTGACCGGAGACCAGGGCTTCCGCGCGCTCTCCGGCGGGAAGGAGATTCCGCCCGGAAAAGCTCAGAATCTGAAAACCGTTCCCGGTCTTCACGGCCGTGCCATTGCGCTTGGTGAGAACGGCGTTCTGGAGTTTCCCGCTCCTTCCGGTTTTCACGGGAAGAAGGGAACGATTCTGTTCTGGTTCAAGCCCGATCAGGATCCGCGAGCCCGGTATACCACCGTCCTGGACCGCGACCGGAAAGAAGATGGTTCGATCGGCCCTGTCGGATTCTCCCGCCGGCAGATTTTCAAGGCGTTCCGCAACAGTCTGGACAATATCACCTATATGGAAAACGATCTCAACGGTCTCAGCTGGGGAGTCGGGATCCAGAAATCCTGGTTCAAGGACCGCTGGCATCTGGTCGCCATGACCTGGGATTCCGAGACGGGGAAACGCTCGTTCTTTTTCAACGGCGTTTATTTTGAACAGCAGGAGACCCGCAAACTCAGTGAAATCCTTGATCTCCTCCACTTTGGCCGCTGGAGTGAGAAGGGCGCCTGTGGATCCATCGATGAATTTGCACTCTATGACCGTGCTCTTTCGCGGGCGGAGATCGAGAAGATCTATGCGGAATACCGTCCGTACAATGTGGAGTGTCATGATTTTGCGTGGGTTGCGGGGAAGGAGAATCCGGTCCGTCTCCGCTTCCAGAACATTTCGGGGGAGGCGCGGAAGTTCCGCGAGGCGCTCGAAATCGTGGATCCGGAAGGAAAGACGGTGTTTCAGACTGCGTTCGATCTTTCGGCCGAACCGGGAAAGATGCAGGATGTGAAGTTCCGCTTCCGTCCGGAGAAGAGCGGACTCTACCGGATGAATTTCCGATCCGGCAAAACGTTTGAGACGATCGCCATTTCCGGGAAACCCCTCTCGGAACGGATGAAATCGGGCGCTCTTTCCCTGAAGAAGATCCAGGAGATCGACTGTTCCGCCGATCTCGGGAACGAGGTGCTGCGGACGGACGGTTCCGGACGTGTGGTCGATTCCGCTCTGGGCAGATACCGGGAGACCGGCAACGAAAACCGGAACAGCTTTGTGCTCCGGCTCCCGAAACTGAAGAATCCTCTCCGGTATCATGTTCTGGAACTGGTGTATCCGGACAACGCGAAACGGACGTTCGGGGTAACGCTTTATTCCGCGGCGAACGGCATTGTGATCGGCGGACAGATGAATGGAACCGGGATTTTCACGGGCGGTGCTCATCCGGTCACGAACACATTGCAGACCAAGCGTCTTTTATGGGTGCCGTATTCCGAGGACGTCATGCTGATCTGCGAGAACTATGGTGCGGAGTATTCCGACCGCGGCGGTGCGCTTTCGAAGGTGGTCGTGTATGAGGTCGACAGCGATCTGCTGCCCGGACTGCCCGATCTCCCGGACGGACGGAAAATCGGGGTCTGGGATGAGGACTGCACAATGGACGCCACCTGGTTCAATATGCCGTATCTTCTTAAGGATAAAGGAGTTGATCTTGAATTCTGGCGGGAGAAGGGCGAACGCATCGCGGAGTATGCGCATCACATGGGGTACAATCTGTGGACGATTCAGTTCATGGAGTATTACGGGGACCGGACGGGAGCGGACCTGTCGCTCCGTCAGCTTCGTCCGATGAAAGTTCCCGGAACGCAGGGACATATCCACGGATGCGTGGATACTCTCGCCCGGGTCTTTGAACGGGAGAAGATTCATTTCTACGGACGACTCGGCATGGATCCCTTCCGCGGCTTCTCCCGCGGAATCATCGGCGGAGAAGCCTGCATGGCCAAAGACAGCGCCGACTTCGCCCGCCGGGGAAAGGATGCGGTGGAACTCGTCAACAAGAACGGACAGATCGACCGGAACGCTCTGATGAATCCCTTCCATCCCCGCTATATCGAAGGGATGAAACACATTCTGGCCTTCTACCGCGACCGTTATCAGGACAATCCGATGTTCGCCGGCATCTCCTTCCGCGACACCGCAACGGTCCACTCCCTGAAGAGTCTTGATTACGGATACGACGATTACACCATCTCCCTCTTTGAAAAAGAGACCGGCATCGAT
>ERZ824600.2297-NODE-2297-length-20792-cov-3.287891_pt1 | contig 20792 bp, 16 predicted proteins | sample MGYA00519933_ERZ824600 | MGnify/ENA primary metagenome ERZ824600 (study PRJEB31778, sample SAMEA3449178) | human gut metagenome | biome: human gut; feature: human-associated habitat; material: faeces | place: United Kingdom | collected 2010/2012 ... | reverse complement strand
AGCGCGTCGCTATTGCGAGGGCTATCGTCAACAATCCGGATATTATTCTGGCGGATGAACCCACCGGCGCTCTGGACACGGAAACCAGCTTGCAGGTTATGGAAATTCTCAAGGAGATTTCGGAGATTTCCGATTCTCAGTATTTCATTCTCGGCCCGAAGGTCGAGAAGCTCGAAAAAGAGGTCGCCGCGTATTGCGCCAGCAATTTCGCGGTCGGCGTCACCAGCGGTTCCGATGCGCTCATCATCGCGCTGATGGTCGAAGGCATCGGCGCGGGCGACGAGGTCATCACCACGCCGTTCACGTTTTTCGCAACCGCCGGCGCAATCGCCCGGGTCGGAGCCAAACCGGTCTTTGCCGACATCGACCCGAAGACGTTCAATCTTGATCCGACAAAGATCGAAGAGAAAATCACTTCCCGGACCCGTGCCGTCATCCCGGTCCATCTGTTCGGGCAGACCGCGGAAATGGATCCGATTCTGGAACTGGCAGAAAAACATCATCTGATTGTCATTGAGGACGCCGCACAGGCGATCGGCGCGGAATACAAGGGCAGACGGGCCGGATCCATGCGCAATTACGGATGCTTCTCGTTCTTCCCGAGCAAGAATCTCGGAGGATTCGGCGATGGCGGAATGGTCACGGCGGACTCCCCCGAGCGGGTGGAAAAACTCAAGATCTTCCGCAACCATGGAATGAATCCGAAATATTATCATCACTTTGTGGGTGGGAATTTCCGTCTTGCGGCGCTCCAGGCGGCGGTGCTTTCGATCAAGCTGAAGCACCTGGATTCGTGGACGGCCGCCCGTCAGAAGAATGCGGAAGAGTACCGGAAGATTTTTGCGGCAAGCTCCATCGGCGATCAGGTGGTGCTGCCGACAGAGGCGCCGTTCTCCAGCCGCCATATCTACAATCAGTTCTCGATCCGGGTGAAGGGCGGCCGCCGCAACGACGTCAAGGCGGCGCTCCAGGCGGCGGGAGTCGGGTGTGATATTTATTATCCGGTGCCGCTCCACATGCAGGAGTGCTTTGCCGCTCTCGGATACAAAAAGGGCGATCTGCCGGTCTCCGAAACGGTCGCGGATGAGATTCTGGCGCTGCCGATTTATCCGGAATCGACCACGGCAATGCGGGAATATGTGGTGTCAACGATTGCGAATGTTTTGAAATAATGGATAATTCCGGGGAAGCGAAGAGGCAGACCTACTGGCGTCTGCTGAAATATGTTAAGCCGTACTGGTTCCGGATGACGATGGGAATCCTTGCCGGATTCGTCGTCGGAGGATCGCTGTTCGGAAGTCTGATGCTCGTTCCAAGTCTGATGTCCGGGATTGAGTTTTCCGGAGGAGGAGGGAATGAGAAAAAGGTTTCGGCGCAGGAGATTGTCGCTGCGGTACGGAATTCCCCGGGAGAGGCGGCGGGAGTCGCAAAGGTCCAGGCCCTGCTCGAAAAGCCGAAAACGGAGGAGATGTCGAAAATCCGCAAAGAGCTGGAGAAGGCGAACAAAACTCTCCGCCATCTGGGGCTTTCCGCATTCCAGCTTGTTTACGATCACGGAAATGTGCGGCTGGAAAAAAGTGCGTCCAAACAGGAACTTCTCACGTTCCCGGCGGAAACGGAAACCGGGAAGATGACCTGGCAGTTCTTCACGGTGTTCTGTGTCGGATTCGTATTCCTGTGGTGCATCAAGAATCTGGCGACGTATGTGAACCATTATCTGACACGGTGGGTGGGAACCCGCGTGGTGGCGGATCTGCGGTCGGAGATCTTCAACAAGCTGCTGAACCAGTCGCTCCGGTTCTACGGGAAAACCGATGTCGGACAGCTGATCAGCCGATGCACCAACGATACGGCCGCCATTGAGTCCAGCGTGGCAAACGTGATTGCGGATGCAACACGCTGTCCGATCGAAATTCTGGCCTGTGCGGCGGCAATTGTCTATGCCAGCGTGCAGTCGGGCCGCTGGTCGCTTCCGGTGATTCTGTTCATTGCGACGCCGCTCTGCATCCTGCCGGTGGCAATTCTCGGAAGAAAGATCCGCAAGGCGTATCAGAAATCCTTCGCCCAGATCGCGGATGTGGTCACCCGGATGCACGAGGTGTTCACAGGAATCATGGTGGTGAAGGCGTACCACGCGGAAAAACGGGAAATCGACCGGTTCGAACGCGCAAACCGTCATTATTTCAAGACGGTGATCCGGGCAACGCGGGCACAGCTTCTGATGTCGCCGCTGATGGAAGTGGTGGCGGTTGCCGCCACGCTTGCGTTTCTGATTTTCAGTTACAGTCAGGAGATCTCGCTTTCCGAACTGGCTCAGCTGCTGGCGCCCTGCTTTATCGCGTACCGGCCGATCAAGGATCTGGCCAAAATCGCAACGTATATTCAGCGGAGCATGGCGGCGGCGGACCGGTATTTCCAGGTGATTGATTATGATACGGCGCTGACCGAATCCCCGCATCCGCTGCCGCTGAAGGAGTTCCGGGACAAAATCTCCTTCCGCGACGTCTCCTTTGCGTACGACCAGCACAAGATTCTCGACCGGATCTCCTTCGATATTCCCAAAGGACACATCGTCGCCGTGGTCGGTGAAACCGGTTCGGGCAAAACCACCATCGCCAACCTGATCGCCCGCTTCTACGACTGCGATTCCGGATCCATCACCATCGACGGAAAGGAAGTTCGCGATATCAAGATCGCCGATCTCCGCAATCTGATCGGCATCGTCAATCAGGACGCAATCCTCTTCAACGACACCATCGCCGACAATATCGCCTACGGCATGCCCGGTGCAACGCGGGAACAGATCATCGAAGCCGCAAAACAGGCCAATGCCCACAACTTCATTGTCGACGGCCGTCACCCGGACGGGTATGACACCTTCGCCGGCGAAAAGGGCTTCCGCTTGAGCGGCGGTGAAAAACAGCGCATCAGCATCGCCCGCGCGATTCTCAAAAATCCGCCGATCCTCATTCTGGACGAAGCCACCAGCGCCCTCGACACCGTAACGGAAAAGCTCGTTCAGGACGCCCTCAACAATGTCATGGTCAATCGCACCGTCTTTGCCATAGCTCATCGTCTGAGCACCATTCAGAATGCCAATCTGATCCTTGTTCTCGAAAAAGGTCACATCGTCGAAGCCGGATCGCACGAGCAGCTTCTCGCCCTCGGCGGACGGTACAAAAAGCTTCATGACACTCAGTTCGGCGGCGCAAAAGCGGAAAAAGCCGGGCACAGAAAAGAGAAATAAAAAGGCGAAAGGCACACAAAAAAAGGAAGAGAGACTCGGGAAACCTGTACTCTCTTCCTGTGTTTTAGTTTTCGGGTCTTGTTTTGTTGATTTTTTTCTTTTTATTTTTTGCGAGAGGGGAAAACCGCTTTGAAAAGCGGTTCTTCCCCCCTCGCGCTCCCCTCTTTCCCTAAACTTTTAGAATACCTTTGCGTTTTTTAAGAACGCAAAGGCTTCGGGTCAGCGGTCCACGCGGGCTCCGGCTCCGCCGACGAGTTTTTCAACTTCTTTCAATGTTGCCATGCTGGTATCGCCCGGGGTGGTCATTGCAAGGGCCCCGTGTGCCGCGCCGTAGTTGACGGCGAGAGAAGGATCTTCTTTTTCCATCAGGCCGTAGATCAGGCCGGAAGCGAAGCTGTCCCCGCCGCCGACGCGGTCGAGGATCTCAAGTCCGTCGCGCTGGACGGCCTGATAAAACTCTCCGCCGTACCAGAGGATCGCGCCCCAGTCGTTGACCGTCGCCGTCCGGACCGTTCGCAGGGTGGTTGCAACCGCTTTGAAGTTCGGGTATTTTGCAACGACCTGGGTAATCATTTTCTTGAAGCCGTCGACCGGGAGGGTTGTGAGTTTTTCGTCCGCTCCGGCGACCTCAAAACCGAGGCAGGCCGTGAAATCCTCTTCGTTTCCGATCATCACATCGACGTATTTTGCGATCTCGCGGTTCACCTCCTGAGCCCGTTCTTTTCCGCCGATCCCCTTCCACAGAGAAGGCCGGTAGTTCAGGTCGTAGCTGGTCACCGTTCCATATTTTTTTGCGGCCTTCAGCGCTTCGATGACCACCTCCGGCGTGGTATCGGAAAGAGCCGCGAAAATTCCGCCCGTATGAAGCCAGCGGGCACCCAGAGTTCCGAAAATATAATCCCAGTCGATATCGCCGGCCTTCAGCTGGGAGACGGCGGTATTTCCGCGATCGGAACAGCCGACTGCACCGCGGACACCGAATCCGCGTTCCGTAAAGTTCAGTCCGTTCCGGACCGTTCTTCCGATTCCGTCATACGGGACCCAGCGGATCAGGGAGGTGTCGACACCGCCCTGGAGGATGAAATCCTCCACCAGGCGTCCCACCGGATTGTCCGCGAAAGCCGTGACCACGCCGGCACGTTTTCCGAAGCAGCGGCGCAGTCCGCGGGCGACATTGTATTCTCCGCCGCCTTCCCAGGCGCGGAACGAACGGGTTGTGTGAATTCTCCCCTCCCCGGGATCCAGACGCAGCATCACTTCACCGAGAGAGAGAATATCGTACCGGCATTTTTCCGGCGGAAGCGTTTTCATCATTCAGAATCCTTTCTTTTATTTCCGGACATATTTGGAAGCGATCGCGACCGCCTGACGGATGGTTTCATCCTCACACTTGTTCAGCCAGGTTCCCCCGACTGCGGCCACCTCCGGGATCTGCAGATACGATTCGACATTGGCCGGCTTGACTCCGCCCGTCGGCATGAACTTCACGCCGAGATGCTTGTACGGAGCGATGATCGACTTGAGCATCGGAACCCCTCCGCATGCTTCCGCGGGGAAGAACTTCAGCATTCTGCATCCGAACTCCATCGCCTGTTCGACCTCGCTCGGCGTGCAGACGGCGGGGAAGAAATCGAGTCCGCATTTGACCGCTTCGGCCACCACCTTCGGATTGAAACCGGGAGCGACCGCAAATTTGGCTCCTGCATCAAATGCGCGGTGAAGATCCGCAATATTCAGCACGGTTCCTGCGCCGATGAACATGTCGGGGAAGCGTTTCACAGCCTCCCGGATCACCGACTCCGCGGCCGCCGTGCGGAATGTGATTTCCGCCGCAGGCAACCCGTTCCGGCAGAGCTGTTCGCAGACCGCGAGCCCTTCATCGAGCGTGTTCAACACAAGAACCGGAACAATTTTCACCTTTTCAAGCTGTTCAGACAACATAATCGCAATCCTTTCATAAATTCCGATGACTGGGACAATTTACAGGAGAATCCCTCAAAATTCAAATTTTCACCGGGAAAAAGTACCGATCTTTTTCCCGGCGCGGACGAAAAAATCCGGATAAATCCTGTTCCGGGGTTGAATTCGCATGATTTCCGTGTTATGCTACACCGATCCATACTTTCTGGGAGATTTCATCATTTATGGAACTTTTATACGAAATACAAGTTGACAGCGGATCCCGCTACCGCGCGATCGGGGACGAATCCCTGATGCTCAAACTGAACGACTATTGCGTGGTTCGCAAAGACTTTTATCTGGACTATGCCAAGGTCGCCCGGATCTGCCGGGAGGCGACCCCGGAGGACCATACACAGGAACCACAGGGACCGGACAAGAAAACGGAAACCCCCATCATTCAGCGGAAAGCGACCGTTGTCGATCAGAGCAAAGCGAACGAGAATGTTGCGCGCGCCAAATCGGCGATGCGCGTTGCGGCTCAGCATGTGGAACTTCTCCAGCTGCCGATGAAACTGATCAATGCGCACTACTCCTTCGATGGGAGACTGGTCACCATCCAGTTCAGCGCGGAAGGACGGGTGGATTTCCGGGAACTGGTCAAACAGCTGTCCGGAGCGCTGAACACGCGAATCGAACTGCGGCAGATCGGCGTTCGGGATGAGACTGCGGCCATCGGGGGAATCGCTCCCTGCGGACGGCTTCTCTGCTGTCATTCCTTCCTGCGGGATTTTGCGTCGATCAACGTCAAAATGGCGAAGGAACAGGATCTGTCTCTGACACCGTCGACGATTTCCGGAGTCTGCGGAAGGCTCAAGTGCTGTCTCAAATACGAGCACGAGGGGTATCTGGAGATGGAAAAGAACATGCCCCGGCGCGGAGACTGCTGCGAATGTCCGGAAGGACGCGGACGGATCGTCGACCGGAATCTGCTGACACAGAAGGTCGTGGTCTGCCTGGAAGACACCAACCGGAATGTCACCTGTTCCAGAGAGGATGTCCGCGTTGTCTACCCGGAAAAACACAAGGTCCCGAAAAAATCCTCCGACCGGCGCGACGACGGAGGCAGCGGAAAAAAGAATTCAGGAAATGCGAAATGAAACCCGGTGATCCCATCCAGTGCCCCCACTGCGGAGCCGACTCCTTTCTGAAAAAAGAGTCGGTCATGGACGGCTGGACAAAAGTCGGCGAGGTCCTGAAATGCGCCTCCTGCTCCGCAGTCATTGCCGACTGTGCACAGGGGAACGCCGCCCGGGAATCGTCCGACGCGGCAGACCGCTTCAAAAAATTTCTGGGAGCGGAAGACGAAGCCGCCCCATCCCTCTCTCTTTCCGAAACGGACAAACGATTCTGCAAGGATTGCGCCCACATGATTCCGCACCCCTTCCAGCTCCGCTGCGAACGAACCGGACAAAACGTCAATCCCATGGATGACTGCCCCTTCTACACCCCCAAACACACAAAAAACGACACGCCTCCCCCCCGCTGAACGGAAAAGGCGCGTCCTCCCGAAAAGGTTTGGAAAAAGAAGAGCGCGAGAAGGAAACAACCTTTCCTCAAAAGGTTTTTCCGTCTCGCAAAAAAACACGACCACCCAACACCACTTCGAAGCCGCCTACCCCTCCGCGACCGCCATGGCGATGGCATGACCGCGTTCATGACTGATGCTGATGAAAATCTTCGAAATCCGCAGAGACTTCATCGTCTGCGCCCCGACGCCGGAAAGAGAGACCTGAGGAGCGCCGGAGGGATTTCCGACGATCTCAATATCGCGCCACGCGCACCCGGAGCCGAGACCGCAGCCGAGCGCTTTTGCGACGGCCTCCTTTGCGGCCCATCGACCGGCGATGAATTGAATCCGGTCGCCGCGGCGTTCAGCTTCCGCCATTTCCCTCTCCGTCAAAATATACCCTGTGAAACGCCCGCCATGGCGCTGAACGACTTTTGCGATGCGTTCGATCTCGACGATATCGGTTCCGATTCCGACGATCATACACCGCGCCCTTTCTTTTTACCTCTCCGATCGGAAGCCTTCAGGTAGGAGACGGGATCTTCCGTGACCTGGAAATCGCGTTCGCGCGTCATAGGCTTTACGGCGCCGGGCCCGTTTCCCTCGCGAATATCGCGGACGGCGGAAAGACGGGCGAGAGCGCTGAAGGCCTCTGCACTTCGTTCCTCGGGGGAGAGCTCGGACATTTTCTTGGATTCCAAAGCCGGCGCGGGGGAGATCGGGCGTTCGAGCGGGATCAGCTCCCCCGCCTCGATGCTGTAACAGGCGTTCCGGGTGATGATCAGATGATCGAGGATGTCCAGACGCATGGCTTCGGCGGCGATTTTAATGGAGCGGGTCAGCTGCAGATCAGCGGGGGAAGGAGAAGGGGTCCCGCTCGGGTGATTGTGGAGGAGAATGATTCCGCGGGCGGACATATTCAAAGCGCGCGTCATCAGCTGGCGGGGATGGATGTAGAGCTGATCGATGGTCCCTTCGACGAGGATCTCATCGCCGATGACCTCGTTCTGGGTATTCAGATACACCACCATAAAGACCTCGTTTTCCAGTCCTGCGAGCTTCATTTTTGCATACCGGAGCACCTCCTGCGTGGACGAGACAATCTCTCTTCCGCGCACCTGCTCATACAAATAATCCGTGCACAGCCCCTTCATCAGATGGATCAGCAAAGCGACATTCGGTCCGACGCCGGGCACCTCCGTCAGACGATCAACAGGCGCATCCATGATCCCGCTCAACGATCCGAACGTTTTCAGCATCGCCTTTGCGATCGGCTTCACGTCGCGGCGGCTGATTGCGAAAGTCAGCAGCAGTTCAAGCTTCTCATAATCGAGCAGGCCGTCATGTCCGGCTTTCCGATAGCGTTCGCGGAGCCGTTCGCGATGTCCCGCGGCGCCTTCGGGATCAAAAGAAGAGTGTCCCATCATGCCGGCTCCCCGCGTTTCAGATACGTCAAAGACTCAAAGTGAGCGGTGGTCGGGAAGAAATCGAACAGCCCCGTTTCAACGACCGTCCATCCCTGATTCCGGAACAGCGCAAGATCACGGGCCAGCGTGTCCGGTCCGCAGGAGACATAAACAAGATCCCGCACCGAACTTTTCCCGATCGTCTCGATCACGCGCCGCTCCAGACCGGTTCTCGGCGGATCGACCAGCAGCAGCGAGCGACGTTCCGGATGAAGCGGCAGCTGATCCAGCATCCGGACCGCGTCTCCCGCCAGGAAGCGACAGCGCGGCAGACCGCGCGACCGGAGATTCCGCGACGCGGCACGAACCGATTCCGAATCGATCTCCACTCCGAAAATCCGTTCGACCCCCGCCTCCGCCGCGAGAGCCGAAAACACGCCGCATCCGCAGTACAATTCAAGAAAGAGCTCCGGCTCCACCTTCCGTACAATCCGGAGGAACTCCTCTCCGAGACGCAACGCCATCCCCGGATTGATCTGGAAAAACGAGGCGCGCGGAACCGAGAAATCCCCGAAGGCAGGAATCGTATCCGTCAGCCACTTTCGTTTCAGCTCCACCCCCTCCTCCTCCAGCAGGATCGCGCCGTCCGCGGGCGTATAGCGGAACGTCAGGAACGACGTTCCCTCCGGCAGATGCGACCGGAACTCCCGATCCCCGAGTTTTTTCTCCATCATCCGCGCGATCTCCGGACAGGCCAGCAGACAGTTCCGGATATCCAGCACAGTCCGGTTGTCCTCCATCCGATATCCGGTCCGGACCGTCTCACCGGACTTTTCGACCGTCAGTCGGATCTTGTTCCGCCATCCGGTCCGGCGGTCGGCAGGCACCGGTTTCCGCATGGCGGCCGGATCGACCAGCCCCGGATGCACCAGAAAACGCTCGAACTGCTTCTGTTTCCACTCCAGCTCCGTTGCATAGCCGACATGGGCATAGCTGCATCCCGGGCACTCCCCCGCATAGGGACAGACGGGACGAATCCGATTCGGCGAAGGCGTCAGGATCTCCCGGATCACCCCCTCCGCATACGACTTTTTCTCTTTCACGATCTCAACGGCGAGCACATCTCCGGGCGCTCCTCCGCGAATGAAACAACGTTTTCCGGACGGCATGGCTGCCACCGCTTTTCCGCGATACGCAAACGCATCCACCTTTAGAATCACATCCTGCATCTTCGTACTTACACTTCTGTTCGGTTTCAACGGGTTCCGGCTTCCACCATCATGGCTTTCCGCCATCGTTTCCCGACGCTTTTCAGGGAGTAGACCGCTCCGAGCGTATCCATCACAATCAGTTCTCCCGGTTCGGAACCGGAAAACAGATAGAGAACCGTCCCCAGCGTTCCCGGCCGGACCGATTTCGGTTCGCAGGAGGAAAACTGTTTCAGACTCTCCAGATCCATCCGGCTGATTCGTCCCTTGATCAGACGCATCAGGAAAAACAGGCCGTCCCGCTCCTGCCAGACCATCTTTCCGGTCGAATCGGCGGCCACCTCCTTCTGTTTTCCGTTCACCCGGAAAAAGATTCTGTGCCGTCCCCGGCTGTCCGGCTCCGACGCGAACGCGAAGGCGGATCCATCCGGCTTCATGCAGACCAGCGAACGGATCCGCAGAACCTCGGTCAGCATCTCTTTGGCAACCACCTCTCCGGTTTTCGCATCGAACCGGTAGATGGCATCTTCCGCAACGACAAGCAGCGTCTTTCCATCCGGCGTCACGCACAGATACGGACGGGGACCGGAGCGGAGAGTCCGTCCGGATCCATCCTTCAGATCCGTCATTCGAATGGTTCCGTCCACTTCCGCGGCAAAAAGAACAGTTCCGGCAAGGACAAATGCAAACGGTTTCACCCCGGGCAGGAACGCCGTCTCGCGTCCTTCCGCCAGATTCAGGACCGATATGCCCGCGCCCTGTTTCAGGCTCTCCTGTTCCTCCGCCAGCGCAACCGCATACTTCAGCGAACTGCCCAGACGCAGAGCTTTCAGTTTTCTTCCCACCTCAAAATATCCGCAGATCCGTTTCCGCGGCACATCCAGCAGCACAACGCGCGCACCCTGAGGCCCCTCTTTTTTCCCGACCGACTCCAGAAACGCAATCAGACTTCCATCCGGCACCGCGGCGGCATCGACAATCCGGAGATGTCCCGTCCCGGCAAGACTCCATCCGGGGGTCCAGCGGTAATCCTTCCGGTGATCGGGATACGCGGCCGAGAGAGTCCCCTCCTTCCCCTTCGGAAGCGCCTGAAGACGATCCTCCGCGCGGATGTTCTCATCCGCCTCGATTTTCGGAAGCTCCAGACTCTGTTCCTCGTTCGGAATCCGGATTTTCAGCATATTCTTTTCCGCGGCGGAAAGGAGAGAGACCATCAGAAACAGCAGCAGAAAACGAATCATGGATCAATCCTCCTTTCCTCCGCGGGAACCGTTCAGAGCTGAACGGTCAGAGCGGCCCGCATTTTTTCGACTTTGGCCAGAGCCTTCTCAACGGAGCTGTCTCGGGCGAGAAGCACGCCGAGCCGGCGATGTCCGTTCAGCTCCCCCTTTCCGAAGATCCGCAGCGAGGTATCCTTTTCCGCGAGCACCTGCTCCAGTCCGCCGAACGACACATGGTTCGAAACCCCGTCCGCGACAATCGCCTTGGATGCCGACGGCCCATGGAACGCAATATTCGGGATCGGCAGTCCGAGAATCGCCCGGGCGTGCAGCGCAAATTCCGAGAGATCCTGCGAGATCATCGTCACCATCCCCGTATCGTGCGGACGGGGACTGATTTCGCTGAAGATCACCTCATCCCCCTTGACAAACATCTCCACGCCGAAAATACCGCGTCCGCCGATGGCGTCGGTGATTTTTCCCGCGATCTCCTCCGCCTTGCGCAGCGCCGTCTCGCTCATAGCCTGCGGCTGCCAGGACTCCTGGTAATCGCCGTTCACCTGATGATGTCCGATCGGTTTGAGGAACGAGGTTCCCCCTCCGTGACGGACCGTCAGCAACGTGATTTCGTAGTCGAAATCGACGAATCCCTCCACGATGACCTTTCCCGCTCCCGCGCGTCCGCCCTCCTGCGCAGTGTGCCACGACGCCTCCAGATCCGCCTCGGAGCGGATCACGCTCTGTCCATGTCCGGACGAACTCATCACCGGCTTCACCACGCACGGGATTCCGACTTCCGCCACCGCCTTCCGGTACTCCTCCTCGGTGGAAGCGAAACGATAGCGGGAGGTCGGCAGCCCCAGCTCCTCCGCGGCCAGACGACGGATTCCCTCGCGGTTCATCGTCAGATACGTTGCCCGCGCATTCGGAATCACCGTATACCCCTCCTGCTCCAGTTTGAGCAGTTCCGGCGTTGCGATCGCTTCGATTTCCGGCACAATATAATCCGGTTTCTCCGTTTCGATCACCGCCCGGAGCGCCTGCGGATCAAGCATATTGATCACATGACTCCGATGGGCGACCTGCATGGCGGGAGCATTTTCATAGCGGTCCACCGCGATCACCTCCACGCCGAGGCGCTGCAGTTCGATTGTCACTTCCTTCCCGAGTTCGCCGGATCCGAGAAGCAGAACCTTAATCGCGCTTGATGTAAGAGCCGTACCCAATGTCGTCATCATCTTTCTCCCATCTGAATGTTGTCGTCGAGAAAACACGCGGATGAATATACGATTTCAGGACCTTTTTTTCAAGCATCCGGACAAAAATCCATGGAAAAAACGTTCTTTTTCTTTCCTTGCACGCCCCTCCGGGCGGAACGTTCTCACGGTTTTCCGCTTTCCGGCAGAAGCACGAACGGCGCGCTTCCCTCCGGAACCCGGGAATGAGTTTTTCCGGAACTGTCGATCAGAAACGTCCGGACGCTCCGGTCCAGATTTCCGGCGAATGCGGGCCCGTTGATGAAAAGAGAGGTCGACAGTGCATCGGCATCCACGCCCCGCGGTGCAACCACCGTTGCGGAAACGCTCCGATCCACCGGCACCCCGGTCAACGGGTTCACGATATGCGTATACCGTTTTCCGTCGATGACCACATAGCGTTCATAGTCTCCGCTTGTCGCGATGCTCTCGTTCAGAATGGCGACCACGGCGATCTGCCGTTCGGCCGATTTCGGATCCCGGATGGCGATCCGGTAATTCTCTCTTCCGGGCGGCGGAAGGGGCAGCGTCCGCAGATTGCCGCCGAGATCCACAAATCCGCGCCGGATCGAACTCTCCTTCAAAATCGCCTCCACCGCCTTGTCGACCGCCCAGCCCTTGGCGATTCCGCCCAGATCGATCGAGAGACCCGGCACATCAAAGCGGACCGTTTTCAGGCGATCGTCGAACTGGATTTTATCCCATCCGCAAATTTTTTTCGCCTCGGCGATCTCTTCGGGAGAGGGAAGCGTTTTCCGTGCGCGGCGGAACCCCCAGGCCTTCATCAGCGGACGGATCGTCGGATCGAACGCCCCGTTGGAAATCCGGTGATAGCGTCTGCACTCCTGCAGGATCTCCCAGAGCTGCGGCGAACAGCGGAAAGGCCCCTCCGCCGCCGATGCGTTGAGCTTTCCCAGCTCGCTTTCCGGATCAAAATAGTTGCAGAGTTTCACAACCTTCTCCATTGCCGTCCGCGCGGCCCGGAATCCCCGTTCGATCTCGCGGGAATCCGGATCGATCAGCGTAACGGTCGCGCGGGTGCTCATGATGGGGAAGGAGAGCGAATCCTTCCGGTACCGGGGAGCCGAATCGAAATACCGGATTCCTCCGAGAACAACGCAGGCGATCATAGCCCATAAGACGGCAACGCCGATTCGTTTTGGTGTCATTTTTCAAGACCTCGGGTGAAATTTTCGATGGACCGCCAGCAGCTGCCGCTGGTCCACATGGGTATAAATCTGAGTGGTTGCGATATCCGCGTGTCCGAGCATCTCCTGGATCACGCGCAGATCGGCTCCGTTTTCGAGCAGATGGCTGGCGAAGGAGTGGCGGAGCGTATGCGGATGAATATTTTTGGTGATTCCGGCCTGCAGAGCGGCCTCTTTAATGATCGCCCAGATCCGTTCGCGGTCGAGGACTTTTCCGCGGTGGGAGAGAAACAGCGTCGTCTCATCGGGATTTTTCAGCAGGCAGGGACGCGACTTTGTCAAATAGCGGCGGATTGCCTGAAGGGCCAGATGTCCCACCGGCACGATTCTCTCCTTCGACCCCTTTCCGAGGACGCGGATCACGCCGTCTTCCATATTGATGGAGGAGATCTTCAGCGACGCCACTTCAGAGACCCGCAGTCCGCACGCATACATCACCTCCAGAATCGCCCGGTTCCGGATTGCGAGGAAATCCTTTGCGTTCACCGCATAGACATTCATCAGCGCCTCCACCTCCCGCGACGACATGAACTCCGGCAGAATTCTCCACAGTTTCGGCGAATCCATGACCGACGTAATCTCTTCCGGGATGAATTTTTCCTGATACAGATAGCGGAAAAAGACCTTGATCGCCACGAGCCTTCTGGCCAGACTGGTCGGCTCCATGCCGTTTTCCTTATGTTCGCCGAGGAAATCGATGATGTCGTCCCGGGTCACCTCTTTGAAATCCTTTTTCCCCTCTCTTCCGAGGAAAGCGATGAAGTCCTGCAGATCGCACTTGTAAGCCGCGATGGAATTTCTGCTCAATCCGCGTTCCATTGTCAGATATCCGCAGAAATGCTGTAATAATTTTTCCATAACCCAATACCTCCCGGTACTTTAGCACGAATTTTCTCTTTTATCAATGCATCTGCGCCGTTTTTCCCCGTTTTTTCTCCCGGAAGCAGGAGATTTCCGGAACAAACCGGCCCGAAAACCGGAAAAAAATCCAATTGCCGATTGACTTTTCCGGAATCCCAATATATTATCTTAGTGGAGGAGAAACACATCGGTGTCCGGTCAGACCCGGGAACGGTTCTTTTTGTTCCCCGGGAAATCCGCAGAAGGAACCGGACGGGAGGGGAAAACAGACCGGGATGTGCGGTTTTGTCCGATTGGCAGAAGATCGGGATATCGGCCATGGAAACAGGGGATCGTCTCTGCGGACTGCTCATTGAAAAAAATACCCGGAGTATCTTCAAACGCTTTTCCCGGAACAGCGAAGCCTTCTGAGCGGGGAAATCCGCATCTTCCGGAACACGGTTTCGAAAGACGGCCAGTTTTCCCGACACACCCCTTCACAAAACGAGGAATAAAATCCGGAAAACTGCAAATGCGGCGGATGAGTGTTTTGTAAGAATTCACGAATGTTATGGCATCCGCCGGACGCGCGGCGGAACGGCGATTCTTCCTTTCCGGAGGAGAGCATTTGAGGAGCACCGGGCATTTTCCAACGGAGCAGCGGAGCAATCCGAAGCTCCGTTTTTTTGTGAACGGTGCAGCGGGAGAGGAAAAAAAAGAGGACGGTTCGAACTCATTCGATTCGAACCGTCCTCTTTGGATTATCCAGATTCTTCAAACGGGGATCATTCCGACTGGAACGTCATGGTGAAATCCCATTTCCAGACGGTTCCGGCGGGATGGGTGACCGGTTTTGCGGTCCATTTGGCCGGCGGATTGACAATGAGAGTGAAGTCTTTTCCGCCCCACATGCGGGAATCCATATAAGAGAAGGTGATCTCTTTTCCGCCGGAGAGGGCAAGGATTCCCTTTTCGGTGGAGATGCGGAGGGAATCCCCCCCCAGACGGAATTTCGGATTATAGGTTTCCGGAAGGACTTTGAACTCCTCCTGCCCTTTGCGAATCACCTGAACCCCTCTTCCGAAGAGGGAGGCTGGCATCACGATATGGGTCTGGAAAAATCGGAGCTGGGTCTGCAAATCGATTTTCTGCGTGACTTCGGACTGAATGGAGATCCGGTTCGGTTCCATCACGCAGACCACCTGATAGTCTGCCGCATCCTTGAATTTTTTATTGCTGAGAGTGGACTTGACCGTGAAGGAAAGTTTTTCGCCATCCCGTTTGAAAACCGCTTTTTTTGAATAGTCCCACGTCTGGAAGAAGCGGGCATCATGCTTTTCCACTCCTTTCGGGATCTGGTATTCTCCGTTAAGCATGATTTCTTTTGCAAGGGGCATATCCTTGAAGCGGAGATTACGAATTACCCCGTTTGTCCCGATTTCCGCCGAGAAACCGGGACTCCGGTACACTTCCGCATAGGCGGAAAGAGACAGGGCCATTGAACAGAATGTTGTCAGAAGAAGTTTTCTCATCATAGTTTTTCCTTTTCTGTCTTGAGAAGTTACAGTTTTTCTCCGGTCAGCCCGACCAGACCGACAGCGGCATTCTTATCAATCTTCAGCACAAGATTGCGAATCGTGTCATTCGGATATGGATTTTTCCATTCAAAGAGGTACACCCCCACCACACCGCTTCCATTCATGCTGCTCCAGACACAGTCGGCATGAGTTTTCGGAGCATTGGTGTTCCACCAGTCTCCGATATTCTCTCCTGCAACCAGAGGGATTCGGACTTTTCTTCCAGATTCATAAGTAACGACATACTCTCCGATCCGCTCTTTTGCCTTCTCATCAATCCATCCTCCGGAATGGAGGAAGAGGAGACGTTTCACCTTTGCTCCGACTGCGATCGGTCTGGATTCCGGCTTGAACTTCAGAGTCGGATTCTTCGACTGCACCACACAGGAACGTCCGCCGTTGGACGCGGGGGAAATGATCTCGAACGGGACGACGCCGAACAGCCGTTTCCCGACAGGAAACGGCGCAAGATCGTTGCGGGGCCCCTGATCGGTCCATCCCCCTTTTCCATCCCGGGCGACCGGATCGGCAAACCCCATGTTTGCCGCCTCGCGCAAAGAGATGAAGAGAGCATTCTTTTCCGCCAGCGGCCTGCTTTTCAGCATCGGAAGGCCTTTGAATTCGCGGGCCTTGGCCCGAGTGCTGTCATCCAGAAGCGTCTCAAGGAGACGGCGGGCAAAGAGGGCGGCTCCGGAATCATCGTTCAATGTCTTTGTCACCTCCGCCTGACACATCAGCACATCTCCTTTTCCCAGCTTCAGATGCGCGGCAGTCATGCCGAAATGATCCGCTCCCCATTGTGTGGTGTCGCCGCCGGTCATTATTGCAGCCTTTGAAATCGGCGAAATAAAGACCCGGTAAACCGACCAGTCTTTCTGGTTCCAGCAGAAGAAAGCCTTCTGGTCAAGATTTTTCAGTGCAGGATGATCGAACTGAAGAATTTCGGAAAACTGTCCCGGACCGGCAAGCACATATTCCAGTTCGGGGAGGAAAGGAATGCGTCCGATGACATTCTGTTCAAAGATCAGAAGGCGTCCACCGTTCTCCACGAAGGAACGAATCTGTTCCGCACCGTTCGCAATCCGGCCGTCCAGCGATTCCGCACCGATGATGAGGAGATCAAACTGACCAAGGTTCTCGAATGAGCGGATATTTTTTACAGGGATTCCGAAGCGTTTCAACATTCCAGAAGTCGAATACGGTTTGAGTCCTCCGAAAACCGACGACGCATCATAAAGAGCGATTTTCTTTTCTGTTTTCAGCGGCTGGAAAACTGCGGGACGGGGACGCACCACGATCTCTCTGTCCCGCTCACAAAGGAGCTTGTTCCCGGAACGCAGACGGTATACCAGGCGATACTCTCCGCTTTCCTTCGGGGACTTCATTTTCAGCGGCCGGATTTTCTTTTCATTGGAAACAAGATTTCCGAGAGGGAATTCCACCTTCCGAACCGTTTTTCCATCCCGGACAATTTCCGCCTCGAAGCGGACATTGGAATAATCGGATTCACTGTTGTTGATCGCATGGACCCGCGAAGAGAACTCCTCGTCGGCAAAACGATTCGGAGCAATGTAATCCAGGATCGCAATCACCGGAGAATTGACGCGGGCAAAGAACGGAAACGCCTCGTTTTTCTGTATGGAAATCCGATCGAACGGCCACGCGTTGCCCAGCTCAAGATATGGATCGCAGAGATTCTCATATCCGTCATATTCCGGCCAGTGTTTGCGATAGGCCTCCAGAATGCGTTCCGTATAGATTCCTCTGCCGAGCGCACGGCGGAACTTGTAGTTTTTTGCCCCCCAGTTGCGAACCCAGTACAAAGAGAGGAAACTCTGATCCGGACGGTCTTTCCGCCACTGCGTGAGCATATAGAGCAGTTTATCCCAGTCGGGCTGAGGATCATCGGGCGATTTCCAGATGCCGTCAAATATATTGCCGAAATAGTGATTCGCCATATAGACGACTTCGCCGTTGATGATCGGCGGCATCTTTGCGCCGTAGTATTTGCGAACGGTTTCAATGAAATATCCGGCAACCGGATCGCAGTAGGCAAGGGGGAAGTTATTGATGCTTCCGGTATAGTCGTGCGTATCGATATAGTCGAGTTTCTCGCGTTCGTGCATCTCCTTGACATTGGAACCGTCCTTCCAGAATCGGCCGGAGGAGTTGGTGGTCGGCCGCTTCTGCGTATCGACCTGATGATAGAGATCATAAAGATTGTTCAGCAGAGCCTCGACACGGAGGTCGTCATACTGCCGGATCTCGTTGCCGAAACTGTACATGCAGACGGAAGGATGGGAATAGGAGTTGCGAATCCGCGATTTCACTTTCGCGACAAATTCCGGGAGAAGATTTCCCTGTTTGTCGCATGCGCCGTCGAATCCCTTGACCGAAATCATATCGGCCCGAACGGGATTGCTGATCATGGTTTCAGGATATTGCAGTTCATCGGCAATCAGGATTCCGAGTTCGTCAAAAATATCATAATATCCACGCGAGAAGGTTGCGGAATGTGTGCGGACATGATTGACGTTTCCCTCTCCGCAGAGGGTTTTCCAGTACTTCCGGTTGAAATCATTGGGATTGAAACGAAAGACATGAAAGTAGCCATGCCGGAAAACCGGAAGCGGCAGACCGTCGAGTGTCAGTCCGCGCAAGGCAACTGGTTTCCCGTTAAGGACAAAGTTTCCGTTTTCCACTCCGAAAGTCCGAACACCGAACCGTTGAACTCCGGCCAGTTCTCCCCGGGCGTTGCGGACACGGATACCATAGAGAAACGGGGATTCACAGCTCCAGAGTTTCGGATTTTCCAGATGCGCCGTTCCGGAAACAAGCGCAAGCCCATCCTTCATCGAACGTTTTCCGAAAGCGACCGTTCCGGCTTTCCGTCCGCTGTTCCATTCGAAAATCTCTCCGGTCCAGCGATCCGTATCGGCGGGGGCGGCGGAACCGGAAAGAATACATTCAAAAAGGACGTCCTTCCGATTCGGAAGAGTCGTTACAAGAATATTTGCAGTATATGCCTTCGGGCGGACATCCAGATAAACCAGATCCGTCAGTCCCGCCTTTCCGGCCCATCCCCAGCGAACCGGATGACCGTTATGGAACAGACGGACCGCAATGGTATTTTTCTGTCCGGGACGAAGCGCGTCTGTAACATCAAAACTCTGAGGGGCTCCCGGTCCTCGATAGTTCGTCACCGGAACGAATGGACTCCCCGAACCGATTTTCACACCGTTGACATAAACCGTAAAATCACCGAGGACCTCTTCAAATGTCAGGATTGCACGTTCCCCCGCGCCGACTTCCGGAGCGGAAAACGTGCGACGGAACCATGCAACGCCTCCCCATTCCCGAACCGTTTGCGGCAGAGCGTTCCACATGCCGCCCCAGTCCGTCACCTTCGGAATTTTCATCAGAAACGGAACATGGATATCGTTCGGGACAATGTCGCGCATCCATGCGGAATCATCATAATCCGCTGCGTAAAAGCGCTTCGCTGTCCCCTCGTCGGCGGGATTGTTCTTCCGGTCCGAAGAGACTTTTTTCACCTTCCACCATCCCGAAAGCGGCGTACGCTTCAAATGAGGAAGATAGATGTCAGATGTGCGGAAGTCCGGTTCATACGTCTGCGGATCCGGGATCCCCGCAAAAGCACTCGCGCAGATAAACGCGGTGAGCAATCCATACACTTTCCAATGGAACATAAGCGATCCTTTCTCTGTTTCTCTGTTTTATTGTGCAAACCAGTACATGGACGGTTTGAACTGAGCGGAATTGATAATTCGTGCAGTGCTTTCCTTCAGATTGGCCACGTGACCGTCGTAAAAGGAGAAATTGATGGTCCGCTGCCCGCCGTGACGATAAGCAAGATAGGAGGACCAATCTCCGCTGATCACCGTTCCCCCCACAGGGACCTTGACATTGGCATACTGAAGCCAGGTAGTAAGCGAAGTCTTCGACGAACTATTGACTCCGCCTGCGTCCGGAGCCTGAAACGTTTCTATAATGAAAGCCTTTCCGGAGGGCGATTTGACCATACTGGACGGTCTGATATATTTTTCCGCGGTCCAATAATCATTTGCCTGAGAAACTCCCCCGGGGAAGTTTTGCAGTCCGTAAAAGGCCGGACCAATAACCGCGTCTCCCGGGGAATACAATTCCTGGGCCTTGGGACAGATGTTCTTAATGTTCCAATAGTGTGACCACTTCGGATCTGATGTCCCATATTTTATGCGGGCAATATCCAGAAAAGTCCGGTTCGCACTCCACATGGCATCCTCTCGGTTGGCCATTGCGGCCTCTTTTACCGGCATAAGCCAGCCATCATAGGTATCACAATAGATCAGAGCGGCAGTTGTCATTGTTTTCATCTGGTTCAGACACTGCGTCTGATACGCCATTTCCCGTGCCTTATTCAGAGCAGGAAGAAGCATACCGGCAAGAATTGCTATAATTGCAATCACGATAAGAAGTTCTATCAGAGTAAAAAATCTTCTCCTTTGTTTCATCTTTTCCTCCTTATTTTATTGTTATGCTTCGCTTCAGCGACTTCCATTATCGAATGACCAGCGGAAGGGAGATTGCACGGGTCTCCATTCCACGCTCATCCTTTTCCAGCTGCAGCTTCACCAGATCCGCGACTTCCGCGGCAAGCTGATCAAACTGAGGCTTGTAACAAATCTCATGAAATCCCGCATCCTGCGGCAATGAATCGGCATTGTGAACGATCGCACAGGTCTTCGCAAGCTCCGGATTCAAGTTCATCAACAGATCAACCACTTCATTATTGACCAGCAGCGTATCGCAGACGGCATCCACCGGGATCCCGTAACGGATAATCTTTGCCAGTTCATCCAGCGAGGTCGTATAATCCTTCAGAAAAAAGTTTTCATTCAGCGGCACACCCGCTTCCGCATACGCCTTCCGGATTCCCGGATACGATGCATTCCATTCATACATATCATAAAGGAAAACAATATTTTTTCTTCCCTCTTTCAACAACTGTTTTCCACACCGGTACCCCCAGTCCTCATAATCGAAGAAAGCGGATCCGGGCAGCAATTTGGTGGGATTGAACGAAAAAACAACCGGAAGATCCATCCGCCTCAAATCCTTCATGAACGTATTGGATCCGCAGCAGACGAGCGCATCCAGCTGTTCATCCTGAATTTCCCGGATCACTCCATCCGGATCGGAAGTCCCGACCGTGACCAGATGCACAACCGCCGGAATGGCAACCAGCTGCTTCAGAAGAGCTCCCAGCGCACGCCCTATATATTGATCCAGATGCACATTGCGACCATCCCCGACCATCACTCCGACCACCGGCAGTTTCTTTCCGAATATAATCGGCGA
>ERZ824600.2293-NODE-2293-length-20833-cov-4.497882_pt1 | contig 20833 bp, 15 predicted proteins | sample MGYA00519933_ERZ824600 | MGnify/ENA primary metagenome ERZ824600 (study PRJEB31778, sample SAMEA3449178) | human gut metagenome | biome: human gut; feature: human-associated habitat; material: faeces | place: United Kingdom | collected 2010/2012 ... | reverse complement strand
TCCGTCAGAAAGCGCATGCCATCTGCGAGCGCTATGCCTTCGATATCGATCTTGACCAGAAGGTATACGAAATGAGCGTCAGCCAGAAGCAGACGCTTGAGATCATTAAAATGCTCTATCGCGGCGCGCAGATTTTGATTTTGGACGAACCTACTGCTGTGCTTACGCCCCAGGAGACGGAAAAATTGTTTCACGTCATGCGCAATATGCGCGAAGACGGAAAATCCATCATCATCATTACCCACAAACTGCACGAGGTTCTGGAAATCTCGGATCGCGTGGCTATTCTGCGTAAGGGCGAATACGTCGGCACAGTTGAAACTGCTGGCGCAAGCGAAGCGTCGCTGACCGAAATGATGGTCGGCAAAAAGGTCACTCTGAACATCGACCGCAGCGAGCCGCGCGACGTATGTCTGAGACTGCTCGTTCGTGATGTCAATTATACCAACAGCGACGGCATTAAGGTTCTGGATGGCGTTTCGTTCGAGGCGCGCGCAGGCGAGATACTCGGTATCGCAGGCATCGCAGGCTCGGGACAGCGCGAGCTGCTTGAGGCTATTGCGGGACTGCAGCCGATAGATTCGGGCGAGATTACATATCTCAGTCCGAAGGACGGAGAGCACATAAATCTCCGCGACAAGACTCCCGTACAGATACGCGACCTCGGTGTCCGTCTGTCGTTCGTGCCCGAGGACCGTCTCGGCATGGGACTTGTCGGAAACATGAACATAATCGACAACATGATGCTGCGCAGCTACGGCAAGGGGCGCTCCATCTTTCTGAACAGAAAGAAGCCGCACGACCTCGCCGACGAGATAATCAAGGATCTCGAGGTCGTTACCCCGAGTGCCTTTACCCCCGTCCGCCGTCTCTCCGGCGGCAACGTACAGAAGGTGCTTGTCGGACGCGAGATCGCGGCGGCTCCGTCGGTATTTATGGCGGCATACCCCGTCCGCGGACTCGACATCAATTCCTCCTACATGATATATAACCTGCTCAATAAGCAGAAGGAAAGCGGCGTTGCCGTCATATTCGTCGGAGAGGACCTCGATGTGCTTATCGGGCTCTGCGACCGTATAATGGTCATAAACTCCGGCAGCATAACCGGAACTGTCGACGGCAGGACCGCCGTCAAGGAAGAGATAGGCTATCTCATGACAAAGACAGACAAGAAGGAAGAAAAGGAGGGAGAGCAGCATGGCAGCAACTAAAAAAGCCGAGGGACACGAGCCCCTCTTTCACATAGTCAAGCGCCCCGCCATTGCATGGTGGCACGCATGGTTCATTCGCATCGGCGCGGTCATAGCGGCACTCCTTGTCGCGGGCATCGTAACGCTCGCGCTGACGGGCGAGAACCCCATCAGCGTTTACGGAACGATGATCAAATCCTCCTTCGGAACGAACAGGCGCGTATGGCAGCTGCTGCAGAATATCGCAATGCTGCTCTGCGTTGCGCTTGCCGTAACACCCGCATTCCGTATGCGCTTTTGGAACATCGGCGCGGAGGGTCAGGTGCTCATCGGCGGACTTGCTACCGCGGCATGCATGATAACGCTCGGCGGAAAGGTTCCTGACGGTGTGCTCATCCTCATAATGGCGGTTGCGGCTATCGTCGCGGGCGCGATATGGGGTGTAATTCCCGCATTCTTCAAGGCTAACTGGGGTACAAACGAAACGCTCTTTACTCTTATGATGAACTATGTTGCAATGCAGCTCGTTCAGTTTTTTGTCGTCAAATGGGAGGTGCCGAAGGGCTCGGGCAAGGTCGGCATCATCAATCAGGATACGCATGCCGGTTGGCTGCCTACCATCGGCGACAACAGCTATCTGCTGAATATCATCATCGTTGCGCTCATCGTCGTTATTCTTTTCGTATATCTGCGCTATTCTAAGCACGGCTACGAGATATCTGTCGTAGGCGAGAGCGAAAACACCGCCCGCTATATCGGCATCAATGTAAAGCGCGTTATTATACGCACAATGGCATTCTCGGGCGCTATCTGCGGCGTTGCGGGTCTGCTGCTCGTCGGCGGAACGCATCATACGATAGCAACAACGACGGCGGACGGCAGAGGCTTTACCGCTATCATGGTATCGTGGCTTGCAAAGTTCAATCCTATCTATATGATACTTACCTCGTTCCTGCTCGTGTTCCTCGAACGCGGCGCGGGAGAGATCGCGACGGTATTCAAGCTCAACGAATCCTTCTCCGATATCATCAGCGGAATTATTCTGTTCTTCATTATCGGAAGCGAATTCTTCATCAACTACCGCATCATGCACCGCAGTGCAGGAAAGGAGAACCGAGTATGATAATTACCGTAATTCAGCGCGCTATCGTTCAAGGCATACCGCTCCTTTTCGGCTCGACAGGTGAGATAATCACCGAAAAATCGGGTAATATCAACCTCGGTATCCCCGGTATAATGTACGTCGGCGGTATCAGCGGCGTTATCGGCGCATTCCTCTATGAGGAGTCGGTCCGCGCGGCATCGGGCGTGCTCAATCCCTTCCTTGCCGTTATTATCCCGCTGCTTTCTTCTATGCTCGGTTCGCTTCTGATGGGGCTTATCTACTGCTTCCTCACCGTTTCGCTCCGCGCAAATCAAAACGTCACGGGTCTTGCACTCACTACCTTCGGTATAGGCTTCGGTAACTTTTTCGGCGGCTCGCTCGCTACTATCACAAAGAGTGAGACTGCGTCGGTCGCACTGACTCAGACGAGCGAATTCTTCCGCACGGCCCTTCCTTTTGCCTCAAAGCTCGGATGGTTCGGCGAGGTGTTCCTGTCATACGGCTTTCTCGCTTATCTCGCGATAGTCATCGCATTGCTCACCGCATTGTTCTTCAAGCATACCCGCCGCGGACTCTATCTGCGCGCGGTCGGTGAGAACCCCGCAACTGCAGATGCCGCAGGCATAAATGTTGAGCTTTATAAGTATACCGCTACCTGCCTCGGAAGTGTTATAGCGGGTCTCGGCGGTCTGTACTATGTTATGGATTATACGATGGGCGTTTGGTCGAATAACGGCTTCGGAGATCGCGGCTGGCTCGCTATAGCGCTCGTTATCTTTGCCGTATGGAAGCCAGATGTGGGTGTTCTCGGCTCGATCCTCTTCGGCGGACTCTACATCGTTTATAACTTCATCCCCGGTCTTTCGCGCAGCGCTACAGAGCTCTTTAAGATGCTCCCGTATGTGGTTACTATCATAGTGCTGATCATAATCAGCATACGCAGAAAGCGTGAAAATCAGCCGCCGGCAAGCCTCGGTCTCTCCTACTTCAGAGAGGAACGCTGAGCGCGCCGCGCGGCACTGCAGCGAATGCAGTTATAAAAAAACGCTTTAAAATAACGCCATGTAAAAAGCGCTCGAGCGGCGGCTGCCGCTCGGGCGCTTTTTACATGGCGTTTGTCCGTCATCTGCTTCAATACGCACGTACGGTGCAGATACTATGCGTATGCGCTATCGGACGGCGGTCGGAGTGCGGTTGATCAATTAAACCCCCACTCGCCGATGTTTTCGTCTTTTCCTGTGCCTGAACTCGACGATGCTGTGATAAAGCTGTCGTTATTAAAGATAATGACGGTCGCCTCGGGTGCTGTGAAAACGTTTTCCGATTTGAATTACCTCTCTAAATCTAATGTATAGGCTGTTTTTGCCGTGACGGCAAAAAGAGTCGATAATTTATCGTGCAGCCGATGAGGGTGGATGACATTTGTGAAAATCAGACGTCTTTTCGGCTCTGTGCCTGTGTCGGCGTCTGTGCCTGTAGGAGCGGATGCGCGGTGCATGCTCCGCGCGCGGCAGAGCATCGGATATTCGGTTGCACGTCAATGCCAAATAAAGGTAAAACATCGTTTTTATATCTGTCAAAACGGTTTGCTGAAATTTTGCCGTATAAATGATAAAAACCCCGATAAAATCGGGGTTTTTACGGGCTGTATCTATTTTGCAGCCCTTTTATGGCGCACCCTGGGGGATTCGAACCCTCGACCTACTGCTTAGAAGGCAGTTGCTCTATCCGACTGAGCTAAGGGTGCTCATGTTTACGAGCGGTATTATACCATATATCGACTGCTTTGTCAAGCCTGATAGCGGTGTTTTTATTAAAAACAGAATCAAAAATATAGAAATCTATTGACAAGAAAGAAACATAGTGATATAATAACTACGTTACGGGGTGTGGCTCAGTTTGGTAGAGCGCTTGGTTCGGGACCAAGAGGTCGGGTGTTCGAGTCACCTCACTCCGACCATGGAAAGCGTTTGCATTGCAAGCGCTTTTTTAGTTTTATCCGACCTTCGTCGGATGTGAGTGCATATGCGTAAGCGGGCGCGGAGTCGCATAATTTGCGGTAATGTCGGGATAAGACTGCTTGTCTTATCCCGTTATTTGATGTGTGATATAACACAGATTGATAATAATTCTCGCGATATGCGTTATTGCGCATCGGACATTTTGCATGTATAATGATATTGCAGACGGATCCGTGGCTTTGCAGTAATGAACATACGGAGGTAATTATGAAACTGATGATCGGTGAAAACATCCGTTCCTACAGAAAGAAAAACGGTCTGACTCAGGAGGAATTTGCCGAGCGGCTGGGGGTAACTTATCAGTCGGTCAGCAGGTGGGAGAACGGCGCGACCTATCCCGACCTTGAGCTCATACCGTCGATATCCGAGCTGCTCGGTATCACCGTTGACGGGCTGCTCGGTATGCCGATGCGCGAGCGTGAGCGGCGGGCGTCTGAGACCTTTGACGCGCTGCGGCGCGAGTGCATGAAGCGGAATTACGATACAAAACGGATATCGGAGCTGCTGCGCGAAATACGCAGAGACCATATCGACAGCGATGCCGCCGTGCGCCCGTGGTGTGATGGAAACATGCGGGCATTCGGCGACCCCGAGGTTTTACCCGAGGTGCGTCTGCTCGCCGAGGCGTATCTCGAGCGACATCCGATGTGCGCTCAGACCATTCGGACGATGGCAGTCGTCGATGATGAGGAGCATCTGTCGGTTTTTCTCGAAAAATATACCACCGCGTTTGACTGCTCGGAGCGTGCTCTGATGTTTGAGCGCTGTCTGCTGCGCGGTGATGCGGCGGGGTTTGAGCGCGAGCGGATATATCGGCTGCATGAGGCGTTTTGCGCGATACTTGACATGCGCTCGCTTGTCGGAATGAGCAGCGACGCGGCGAAGAACCGCGCAGCCGTTTTGTTTGCCGAGCGTGCGCTTGAGCTTTTCCGCTGCGATGCCGCGGGAGACGGTGCGGATATATGGGTCTTTGACCGTATCGAAACGGGGTTGAGCACGGCTGAATACCTTGCTGCATTGGGTCAGCGCTGCGAGGCTGTAGAACGTATCGGGGCTGCGGTGCGGCTCATCGAGGACACTATGCGCATCACGAAAAGGGTCATTCTGCCGACCTCCTGTCGATTCCTTGACGGCATGGAGCGGTGGGCGGAGGAACGGTGGGCAAGCATAGATAACGATCCCGACGGGCTGCAGCAGCGGATGATATACGTCTCTTCTGAGGTCGGCGGCGTGACATCCTGCGCATGTCTGTTTCCGAGCGTGTACTATGAAATGCTGACGGGCGCGGGCTTTGAGCCGCTGTGCGGAATTTCGGCATACGGGGAGCTCTGTGAGAGGGTGCGCGCGTTGATAGAATATCGGATTCCGACGGAAGTGCGACTGTAATTTAGTGTGGATCATGGCGGCGCATATCGGATTTTGGAATGATATCGTACGATATTTGACCGCACATGCGATATTTTTCCCGCTGCGCGGCAGATGTTAATCTGCGTTGCTTGCGGCAACGGGCGTGCAGGTATATAATAACAGCAGAAACCGAAGGGAGGCTGTTATAAAATGTTGAATGAAAATATAAGGGCGCTGCGAAAGGCAAAGTGGCTCTCGCAGGAGGAGCTTGCAGTGCGGCTTAATGTCGTTCGTCAGACCGTGTCAAAGTGGGAGAAGGGGCTGTCTGTGCCCGACGCGGATATGCTTGTCGCGATAGGCGAGGTGTTTGATACGCCGGTCGGCATATTGCTCGGCGAGACCGTCACTCCGCCTCAACCGGATGAGCTGAGGACGATATCGGAAAAGCTCGAAGTCATCAATCTGCAGCTTGCGCGTAGGAGTGCGGGGCGCAGACGGGTGCTGCACATCGTGTTCATCGTGCTTTGCGTGCTGACGGCAACGGGCTTTGCCTCGCTTGTCGCACTCGGCAGTCCGTATCTCGGGTGGGATTACGGAGATTCGGAGACTGCGGTGTTCGGCGCGGCGTTCCATGCTTTTGAGTGGCTGTTTGTAAGGGCTGCTCCGCTTATGCTGACTGCTTTTGCCGTCGGTGCGGTGCTGACCCGCAGAAGAACATGAGTCTTGCTGACACGGCATATGCGTGAAGAATAAGCAACATAAGTATAATAAAAAAACGGATGGTCAGGGCTTTTGACCATCCGTTTTTTAGTCTAAGGCTTTTCCATGCTTGATGGGTAAAGATATTGCCGCTTATTTTGTCATTGCGGGTTCGGGAGTCTCTTTCTCCGCATGCTCTTCAGGCTGCTCCGCATATGCCTTTTCTATCTCGGGAAAGGCGGAGAGCACGGGCTTGACATCCTTCCCGTGAACCTTGCGGTCGAGGTAGTTTTTCGTTATCTTTGCAACGAGCGGGCAGAGAACGACGACACCGATAAGGTTAGGTATCATCATAAGACCGTTGAAGGTATCGGAGATATCCCACGCGAGGGAGGAGGATAGGACCGCTCCGAGCACGATGGTGAGGGTGTGGATGACCTTGAACACCTTGGTGCTCTTTGTGCCGAAGAGGTACTCCCATGCCTTTGTTCCGTGGTGATCCCAGCCGAGAACGGTGGTGAAGGCAAAGAGGAACATTGCAATGGCTATGAACTTTTCGCCTATGCCGCCCCATGAGAATACCGAGTTAAACGCGGTAGCGACGAGAGTCGCGTCGGAGGATGCCGCCTCGCCCGTGACGAGGTTGTACGCGCCGGAGGTGAGAACGACGAGCGCGGTCATGGTGCAGACGACCATTGTGTCGGCAAATACCTCGAATATGCCCCACATGCCCTGAGCTACGGGCTCACGGACATTAGAGTTGGAGTGGACCATGACCGATGAGCCGAGACCCGCTTCGTTCGAGAATACACCGCGCTTGAAGCCCTGCGTGATCACCGTGCTGATGAGCACGCCGATGCCGCCGCCGATAGCCGCGATGGGCTTGAACGCACCGACGAAGATCGCCTTGAATGCGGGGAGAATGTTTGCGTAGTTGACGCCGATTATTACGAGCGAGCCGACCACGAAGAGCACGACCATAAAAGGCACGACGCGCTCTGCAACCGATGCAATGCGCTTGAGTCCGCCGAGGACTATGAGTCCGCCGAGCAGCATGAGCGCAATGCCGATGATGAGCGCATATACCGAAATATCGCCGAACACCTTAGCGTCGAGCAGCGACTGTACGGGGAATGCGGAGGTGATGTTGATGACTATCTTGTTGATCTGTCCCATGCTTCCGATACCGAAAGAGGCGAAGATGGCGAAAATAGAGAAGAGAACGGCGAGTATCCTGCCGAGGTGCTTGCAGCCGCGCTTTCCGCCGAGACCGTCCTCAAGGTAGTACATGGCACCGCCGGACCACTCGCCTGCCTTGTTGCGGCGGCGGAAGTAGATGCCGAGTACGTTCTCGGAGTAGTTGGTCATCATTCCGAAAAAAGCGGCGAGCCACATCCAGAATACCGCACCGGCTCCGCCTATGCAGATAGCGGCGGAAACTCCGGCGATATTACCCGTGCCGACCGTTGCAGCGAGTGCGGTGCAGAGCGCCTGAAAGGGAGATATTGCGCCCTTATCCTTGGTGTGACCGATAACGTGTTTTCTAAAGAGGCTTCCTATCGTGTTCTTCCACCACAGACCGAGGTGGGAGAGCTGAAAGAATTTTGTGCAGACGGTAGTCACGATGCCGACGCCGAGCAGGATTATGATACCTATCTTTACCCACACGAACGTATTTATTACATCGTTTACCGCTGCGACCTTGTCGAGAAACTGTTCCATACGAGCTCCTTTTATAAGATTAGTATAAATAAAAATTGCAGGTGCGGCAATCGCGACCTGCAAATGGTCTTACAAAAGGATATTCCCGATTTTCCGCACGGATGTCCGGCGGTGCGGAAAGATAGCTTTGTCCTTTTGCCTGAGAGATTCGCGCGGTGCGCTTTGCCCCTTCGGCACCCGCCGTCGGCGGGATTCTCCAAAGTGCCGTCGGCAGACAGTCTTCGCATTTAATTGCACCTGAGAGTGTTACTCCTTCGGTCGCGGTCACCCGCATTTCCTGCCTGCGTCACACAGCTTATTTATCTGATTTTGTATTATAACAGGTCGCTCTCAAAAATGCAATATTTTTTTGATTATTTTCATAAAAATCCGAAAAAACGTATAAATACCCGTTTTTTCTTCTTGCGAATGCAGGAACGGCAGTCTTGTGCTGCATGTGACTGCGCGCTCCGTCGTTTGTCTCCGACGCTGCATGAACATTCCGATCTCGTTCCGCTGACAAATTATGTCGTATTTTGCCGAATCCGCAGCAGTCGCGCAGGAAATTAAACCGAAATATCATTAACATTGGCATTGACACACGTTCATATTTATGTTATAATTATATCCGGCATGGAATGATTTATCAAAGGATGTTATAAATGGATTTATTCGGTTTTATTAAAGGGCGCGGCAGAAAGATAGTTCTTTTCCTTTTTGATACTTTTTGCTTCGCCGCGTGTAACTTTCTATACTATGTATTTTCGGATTACAGCAATTATATAGAAGCTCCGCCTCCGCTGCGAACATTTCTCGGAACTGCTGCAATCCTGTTTACCTGTATTTTCGGACTGCGCCTGCTCTTTCGTCTGTATGCGAATGTATGGCGCTACACAAATACCTATGCAAATTTGAATATTGTATGTGCCGACGGACTCGGCTGCATACTTGCCTGCGGAATATTCATTATTTCCGGGACAAGAGGCGGCTTTTGGCATCCGCTCATTGTCTCGATGGCAAACCTTTTGCTTGCGCTGACATCGCGTTTTTGCTACCGCATTCTTTTCAAGAAGCTCAATGCCACACGACCCGAAGGGCAGTCGCAGCTCAATGTCGCCATCGTCGGAGCGGGTCACATCGGAATAATACTGGCTAATGAGCTTAATTATAATCACGACAGTCCATACCGTCCGGTATTTTTTATCGACAACGATTCGACAAAGTACGGGAGCAGGATTTCGGGTCTGCCGGTATTCCATGAGAGAGATGCCGTTAGCAGATATCTGAAGGAATACGGCGTAAAGGAAGTATTCATCGCGCTGAACAACGTCGACAGTGACCTTGCCGCATGGCTGTTTGATTTCTACGGCAAGACCGGCTGCAAGGTGCGCATATACGATACGCCTATCCGTGATATTACCGAGAACGGAACTCACGAGGAGAACAGCAAGCGCATTATCAGAGATTTTCAGATTGAGGATCTTCTGTTCCGCACCCCGCTGAAGCTTGACGGAGATATTCTCACATCATTTTATTCCGGCAAAACGATACTCGTGACCGGAGGCGGAGGCTCTATCGGCAGCGAGCTGTGCAGACAGATAGCCGCGCTTGAGCCGAGTCAGCTTATTATATTTGATATCTACGAGAACAACGCATACGATATTCAGCAGGAGCTGCTGAGAAAATATGCCGGATCGCTCGACCTGCGCGTCGAGATCGGCTCCGTACGTGACAGAGCGAGGGTCGAGAATATCTTCGAGCGCTATAAGCCGGATATCGTATTCCACGCAGCCGCGCACAAGCACGTACCTCTTATGGAGGTCAGCGGAGGCGAGGCGATAAAGAACAATGTTTTCGGAACGAAAAATGTCGCTGATATGGCGGAGAAATACGACACGGCAAAGTTTATTCTGATATCAACGGATAAGGCGGTAAATCCGACCAATATAATGGGCGCTTCAAAGCGTCTGTGCGAGATGATAGTACAGAGCCGCAACGACTCAAGGACATCGTTTGCCGCCGTCAGATTCGGCAATGTACTCGGCTCAAACGGTTCCGTAATACCGCTGTTCAAGCGTCAGATAGCCTCCGGCGGTCCCATCACGATAACCGATAAGCACATTATCAGATACTTTATGACCATACCGGAGGCAAGCCAGCTTGTTATGACGGCAGGCGCAATGGCAAAGAGCGGCGAGCTTTTCGTTCTCGATATGGGCAAGCCCATCAGAATATATGACCTTGCGGTAAATATGATAAAGCTCTCAGGACTCGAGCCGAACCTCGATATCAAGATAAAAGAGATAGGTCTGCGTCCCGGTGAAAAGCTGTATGAGGAGCTGCTCATTAAGACCGAAACGCTTACCAAGACCGAAAACGACCTCATCTTTATCGAACACGATGCCCCCATGACCCGCGCCGAGGTGAGCGATATTCTCGACCGCCTCGCCAAGGCGATAGAGGCGGCAGATAATTCCGAGGACGGGGTAGGAGATGTTCGCGAGGTCATAGCCGAAACGGTTCCGACCTTCTGCGAGCCGAATGTTGTCAATGAGCGCGCCGAGGAATCCGACGAAATGAAGCGCTGCTGCGTTTAAACCGACAGACTGAAAGCAAATTATAGCATTATATGCGCTATGTTTACAGGTCAGTTTGATATTTGCGCACGGACAAAATCTTTTTGCCGTAAAAGCCATGCACATAAGCAAAGCTCAAGCGCCGCAGCACTATGATGCTGCAATATTACCGCAAAAAAACACAGAGCACACGAAGATTATTCTCCGTGTGCTCTGATTTTTTTCGGATATTCTGCTCGGGCGGTCCGGTATGATGATATATATTCTCAGCGTCCGAACTCACCGTATATTGCCGCGATGGTCTTTTGCAGATCGGCTTCCTTTACGCCGAGAATGATATTCAGCTCGCTCGAGCCCTGATCTATCATAACAAGGTTAATGCCCGCATCGGCGACCGCGTCGAGAGTTCTTGCGGCGGTACCCTTGGTGCTTCGCATTCCGCGTCCGACGACCGCTATCAGCGCGATGCTGTCCTCAACAAACACGCTGTCGGGACTGACTGCGTCGCAGATGGCGCGGAGGATGCGCTCCTTTTTGCCCTCAAGCACGGGAGTGGCAAGGATGATGCTGAGCGTGTCGATTCCCGACGGCATGTGCTCGAACGAGATGCCCTCGCTCTCGAGAACCGACAGAACCTTACGTGTAAAGCCGACCTCGGAGTTCATCATGTCCTTCTCGATAGTGATAGAGGAGAAGCCGGGCTTTCCGGCGATTCCGGTAATGACATTTTTTCCTGCACCCTCTGCGGAGGCAACTATCATAGTGCCGGGATCCTCGGGCTTATTGGTATTTCTGATATTGATCGGGATGCCCATCAGACGAACCGGGAAGATAGCATCCTCGTGCAGTACGGTCGCGCCCATGTATGAGAGCTCGCGAAGCTCGTTATAGGTTATGATGTCGATGACCTCGGGGTCATCGACGATGCGCGGGTCTGCCATAAGCACTCCCGAAACGTCGGTCCAATTCTCATAAAGATCAGAGCTGGTCGCGCGGGCGACGATTGCGCCGGTAATATCCGAGCCGCCGCGACTGAATGTTCTTATCGTATCATTCGGCATAGAGCCGTAGAAGCCGGGAATGACTGCGCGCTCAACACCGCGCAGGCGCTCAGCCATCGTTGTATAGGTGCGATCGGTGTCGAGCGTACCGTTTTCGTGGAAGAATATGACCTCACGTGCGTCGATAAACTCGTATCCGAGATACTCCGCCAATATCTTAGCGTTGAGATACTCGCCTCGGCTTGCCGCATAGTCGCGTCCGGCATTGTGAATGACCGACATCTTTATGCGTCTGAACTCCTCGTCAAGTGAATAATCCATTCCGAGTCCCTCGACGATATCGCGGTATCTGTTCTCAAACTGGTGGTATACCTCGTCGATGTTGTTGCCGCGTGAAGCAAGCTCGTAGCACTCATAGAGCTTATCGGTGACCTTAAAGTCACCGCTGTAACGCTTTCCGGGAGCGGACGCTACGATGAAGCGGCGCGACGAATCTGCCTTGATTATATCAATTACCTTGCGGAACTGTCCCGCCTCCGCGAGTGAGCTGCCGCCGAATTTTGCTGTTTTTAAGTTTTCTGACATGCCTTTTCCTCTTTGTCCTTATATTTGTACGTTAGCCGAGGAAAATTTGCTCCTCGGAAGAATTTTGCCGCACGGAAAATCACGCCGTACCGCTTGCGCGCAGGCGAAAATCAATGCCGTCATACCTTAATATTATATTCAATTCGCTTCTGCATGTCAATTGCTTTTTTGTAAAGAGGGTATTCGACGAAAAGCCGCACCAAAAGGGCAAATGCCCAACGCCCCCGCTCGGCGGTCGGCACGGACATTATGTGTGAATGTTTCATTTGATAAACCTTCGGCGGCGATAGCCGCGCACTCGCTGTCGGTGCGATTCGGATGCGAGTCTTTAACCTATTTGCTCGTGCATAAAACATAACTTAAAAGTCCTTGCTAAGCGCGGAATAAACGAAATCCGACTCTGCCGCTGCTGCGGCAGAGTCGGATTGAGGTTTGCACTTTTTGAGCTTCGCCGAACAGCGGAGAGATAAAACCGTTCGAAACACTCAATTTCGCTGTGCAACTACATGTTTAAAGCAAAAGCTCTATGCGGAAATTATACGGTTTTCTTATCCGAAACATACACTACACCGACCGCTATCATTTTTGCGAACTTGGTTCGTGTGGCTTGCCCCGCCTCGGCGGGAGATAATATGATTTTGCAGCAGATTTTTCGGTTTCTAACAGCCCCTCCGCTTCGCTGTGCTCAGCACCTCCCCCTACACGGGGGAGGCTTTCACGCGCAGCGTTTTAAGTGTGAATTATAGGTTTAATTAACGAAAACTCTATGCGGAAATTATACGGTTTTCATATCCGAAACACAAACTACACTGATCACCATCATTTTTGCGAACTTGGTTCGTGTGGTTTGCCCCGCCTCGGCGGGAGATAAAAAGATGCAGAAGCGTCGAAAATCGTCACGTCGCCGTACAATTGTACGGCAGAGGCGATTTTCGGCGGTAGAAAAAGCGAAAACATAAAATTATAAGCAGGAATCCGTCAGGATTCCGACCCCTTTTTGTCTTAGCGAATACACTAAAGACTGATAAGCTCAACTTGTTTTCGCTTTTTCGGTCTGCGCTTTTTAGCCTCGCCGAGGGGTTAGTCGATGGTGGCGAGGTAGTACATCCCGGGATGCTGAGTGCCGAGCGTAAAGGTCAAAATCCCATCCTCATAGCTCGTCTCAAGCTCTCCCGTCATCTGCGCCTCCGGTCCTATCGAGCGTATGCGCATACGTGCCGCGGTGCGTATACTGACCTTCGCCTCCATGACCTTAACGAGCACAGGCGCGTGACCGTAGGAGAGCATATGGTCCTCATCCCACTGCATATCGCTGTTAACGGCGTCGCAGAGCGCGGTTATCAGCAGATTATCCGATTCCGCTATAGGCGCTTCGCTGAGCGAGGATATAGCGATAACGCCCTCTTTGCTCGTCGCGCTGACGGTCATTCCGTCGAGCTTTATCTCGCCCGCGCCCGCAAGTCTGCCGTAGACCGCCTTTGTGCGCGGAGAGTTGATATATCCGTAGTGCTTTGTCCAGCTGCGGTAGAGCTGACCGTCCGACGAGCGTATCTCTCCGCCCGAGAGGTCGGTGAGCGGCTTGTCGGCGGGTGCGCCGTTCTCAAAGCTGATGCCTACCCGCTTGTATTCCGCAGCGCAGCGGTAAGCCTCCGAGGAGCCGGTTCCCGCATGAACGGTAACGCTATCGGTGCAGGGCGCTATATCGGCGCGGCGGGTGATGAGCGCGCTGTGCAGGAACAGCCCGAACTTCGCGGGGTCGTTCCATACCGAGAAAACGCCCTCGCGGTAGCCTACTCCGTCGATGGTCGGCGGGAGGATCTCCTTGCCGAGTATATCGAGGCGGTCGAGCCGCGTCGTGTATGCATAGGTATGTATCGCGTAGCCGGACCAGCGCTGAAACGAGCCGACGGCGGCATAGAGCAGCGGACTCTCGGCGCGGCAGGGATTAGGCCACGGCATATCCCACTCGGAGACGAAGAAGGGCTTATCCTGAATGCGCTCGTTTATGATGTTCGGATAGAAGCAGTCCTCCTGATCGGTGAGCGAATTCAGCATGGTGCAATGGTCGTTCCACCGCCAGTCGTAGAAGTAGGTGTGTGTGTCCATAAAGTCCATGTCTACGTGCGCGCGGGTAAGGGCATCACTAAAGAACCAGTTTGTGCCCGTAATCGGTATCTTTACTCCGATGGAGATCATGTAGTCGCGCATCTCGGCGAAATATTCGCGCTCGAGCTCGGTCTTGAACTCCGCGAGAACGCCGTCCTTTGCCGTAAGGTCGCAGCCCTCCGCGTCGAACTCGATGCCGCGGCGGTCGAGCCATGCGCGGAAGAGACGGCGAAAATCGGAGGTGTAGGGCTCGACGGTGAAATTCGGCTTACTGAAAAGGTCGTTCTCGTTGATTATCTCGGTCATGACGAACGCGGGATCATCCTTGTAGCAGAGCCCCGTGTACGGATTCATGTGGTTCCAGAGCTGACTCATGAACTCCTTCTGCAGCTCCTTCATGCGCTCGTCGAAGCAGTTGAAGGGGTATTTTGTCGAGTCGATCATATCTGCGGCAGCCGCAACGCCGTCCGCAGTCTTATAGCGTCGGTAGGTGAGCATATCGAGATACGAATATATTCCGCGCTCCTTCAGACAGTATACGAGGTAGTCGAGCCGTTCCATGCTGCGCGGATCGAGCTCGCGTGTGCTGCCGAGCCGCTTTCCGCGTGAAAATGAGAAGATGTTCGGGCTGTCCCATTCAGCATCGAGCTGATGGAAACGGACGATGTTGCAGCCTGCCTTAGCGAGACGGTCGGCGACGGTCTCTGCGTATTCATGCGAGGGGAAGCATGCTCCGCCGTTGAAATTGACTCCCCAGAAGCGTGCCTCGGTGCCGTCCTCAAACTCAAAATGATCGCCCGCTGCGTGCATGAAGCCGTGCTTGCCCGCCGGACGCTCGCTCTCGAATACAAACGAGATGTCGATGGGCATATCGTCGTGAAAAAGGGGATAAGGTACGAATTTTGACATTTTTCTTTCCTCATATACAAGGTATTTTTATTCAGAAAGGCAGAAAAGTCCCGAGCGATGCCGTCGTTTCTTTTCCGCCTCTCCGTGATGCGATGATTAATTAGATTTCTGCGCGGATGCTGCCGTACTGAGATATGATTGGAGATACTCCTCGAGGCAAAGACCGCCTTCGTGTATCTTCTGCGCGTGATATCTGCCGACAAAGCGATAATGCCACGGCTCGAAGCTGTAGCCCGTTATCTCGGTCTTATCCTCCGGGAAGCGCAGGATGAATCCGAATTTCCATGCATTCTCTCTCAGCCACTTGTATACCTCCTGATTTGCGAACGAAACGTCCGCGCCGGGGAGGTTGTGCATATCACAGCAGAGTCCCGTCTGATGCTCGCTCGTGCCGGGGCGCGCGGAATAGGTCTCTACCTCCGCTTCCGCCTGTTCCTGCGTCCAGCCCGGATGGCTCTTGAGCTCCTTTGACACGTAGCCCGTGAAAAGCTGCTCCTGATAGTTATAGCCGCGGAACGCGCTCGTTACCGAAACATCGGTATAGCCGTATGCGCGCATCTCGATGAACAGTGCCTCGAGCGCCTTTGCGGCGTACTGACGCATCTGCTGCGTCGCTCTGCCGTCCTGACGGGTGTCGGCAATGTCGACGAGGTCGGCAGGCTCGTCTGAGGCACTTACAGTCGAGGTTTTATTAACAAGGATAAGGTAATCGTCACGCTCTGCGGGATCCATATACTGCTCGTAGTCGGCAAGGTCGGAGATGAAGGTGATACCGTATGCCTCCGGTCCGGTCAGCGGATCTGTCTCGGCAGCGGTCGTGCTCTCGATGCCGCTCTGTGTATCGGTAGTGACCGCAGTAGTCTCGGCGGGCTTATCCGCATCCGACGGGTCGCTGATGAACCATATCGCAACAACGGCGCAAGCCGCGATGACGAGTATCAGCAGCAGGCAGACGAGCAGGGTTATATTTCTCCTGCGTCTGCGTCTGCGCTCGCGCAGTCTTGCCCGCTCTACGCGCTGTCTCGATTCGGCGCTCTGCCGATGCTGTCCGTTTTCGTTCGGGGCTCCGCCCCCGTTTTGTATCGGTCTCATTTCACTCATATCCGCTGCATATATCCTCCGGAGAGGATGTTCCTTTCATTTATGTCGTTTATGTCGTTGAGATCTGCCGTTAAATATTAATTATGCTTCCGCTCCCGATGTGCCCGTGCCTGACGCATAGTTTACGGAGTCGCGTTCCCGTTCTCGGCAGGCGGAGGATTCGGATCCGTTGCTGCGGCTATCGCCTCCGGCAGAGAATCCTCGGCAATATTCGACGCATCGGGCGAAATATTATAAATAAAGCCGAGTCCGGCATATACCGGCTGCTTTCCTTCGGCAACAGAGACGGTATAGTCCTCTATCTCACGGGTAATGGTTATTCTGCCTATTTTCTTTTTCTCGTCGACCGTGTAATCCGCGCTGACACCGGTCAGATAGTCGTCGAGCAACTCGATGGGAATATAGATCTCGCCGCCGCGCTCGAATATCGGCGCGGAAAGACGTATCTCGTCGCCGCCGAGTACAAGCACACTTGAGCCGATCGTCAGCTTGATAATATTGCCGTCCTGCGTTATCAGCTTGTACCTCTTGCCGTCTCCTGCGACTGTAAGGTCAAAATCCGAGGCAAGGTCGGACATTTTGATATACGGCGTACCCGAGAAGAATGCACCGTTATATGCCACCTCGCGAGCAGATACCTTATTATCGTCCGGATCGGTGAGCAGATACTCCACCGTTTCCGGATGAGTAGAAGAGCCGAGGTGCAGATCGACGAATATTATACCGCCGGACACCGCACCGAGCAGCACCGTCATTCCGACAAGTGCAAACAACCACGGTATTCCACGCAGTATTCCGCGAACAAGCTCGGAGACAATGAATCTAAGCGCCGCGCGCCGTCTGCGTTTACGGTCAATGGCTCGCTTGCGCCTCTGCTCCGCGCGTCTCTCCGCGCGCTGCCGCTCCATCTCCTGTTCGGCCTGCCGTCTTGCCTGCTCGGCTGCCTCGAGCCGACGCCTATCCTCCTCGCTCATCGGAGGACGCTTTCTGCGCCGCTGTGCGCCGCTCGGCTGAGCACCGCCGTGCATACCGGTATTCTGACCGTATGCGGCATTATTCGGTACGCCGTAATTTGATGTGCCGTAGCCCTGTGTACCATAGCCATGTGCGGCGCTTCCATGCGCGCTGTAATTCGATGTGTCGTAGCCCTGTGTACCATAGCCATGTGCAGCACTTCCATGCGCGCCGTAATTCGGTACGCCGTAGCCCCGCGCGCTGCGCTCGGAAGCACCGTAGCCTGTCGTGCCGCTCATATCAGCGCGTCCCGGGGCATATTCGCGAGGGGCATTAGCCTGATACGGGCGATCCGGCTTAGGCAAGTGTTCAGCGCGTCCGTCCTGCGGCGCAGGTCTGCGCTGCTGCACCGGAGAGCTTTGTCGGTTCTCCCTGCTCTGCTGTGTGCTCCGTGCCGCCTGCCTATTCTTTTTCTTCTTATTTTTCTTTTTCTTTTTTTCGCTCTTCTCGGTCGAGCCGTCGGTGCGGCGCTCCGGCATACGTCCGTCGGAATGCCCCATGGTCTGTCTGCCGTCTTGCCTGCCGGTCGCCTCTCTATACCGTTCTCCGCCCGCTCCGGCTGCGCCGTGTATACCGTTAATACCGGTAGGCGCGCCCTCGGACAGTCTGCCCGTCTCGGTCATTGCGCCGCTGAGCACCCTGCGCGGCTCGGTCGGTGCGGCGCTGTGTCTCGGATCATTCTGCCGTGTACGGCTTTCCGAATTTGTGCGCTGCGGCTGAGTCCCACTCTGCGCGGGTAGGGACGGCTGCTGCTTTCCATGTCCGCGAGTATGTCCCGCACTCCGCTCCGTCTCCGATGCGTGATTCGGCGTGCTCTCGGGCAGCTTTATTATTCTCGTGCCGTCGTACAGCGTCGTTCTGCCCTCGTACCCCTTGGGAGTTTTTCTGAGATTGAATACCTGAGTTCTGTTCAGTTTTGCTCCCTCCCTCCGCAGGTTTACGGTCATATACCGCCGATATCGTTACAGAGATGTGCGCTCCGCAGCAGCGCTGTTTGCTGCCGCTCGGGTATACTCATCTCATTGTATTTCTCATTATATTAAGTATTATAGCACATTACAGACTGCTTTTCAAGAGCAATTTCCTTTGCGGCTGCTGCGGATGTGTAGAATTACAATAGAAGTGTTGCACCAAGAAAAAAAGAATAGCAACCGCCTTAATACGGGTGATATTGATATAGGTGATGCCATCATCTTGATATAAATTCGGGCATAAACGGGGACGGTATTATGGCGTTTACCATGTCTCACGAGCTCGTGCATTACATTCAGGATATATCTCCCGATATGTTCCGTAAGCTCACGGAATGCCTCTCCGAGATATACTACATGGAGGGCATGAGAAACGCTACTTAGAAGCAGAAGAAAATGCCGATATTATTTCTATTAAAAACTCCAAGAAATATCAGCGCAGGGAAAATATCGAGGAGCTGCTGTTTGACGATTCTTTTTATTCTCAGTTTGAGAACGAGAACAGGAGTCGAATAACCGAGAGCGTTTCCGAGCGAGGAAATACACACACCGCGCAGGATGAAGTAACCGCCGAATATAAAAAGACGGTCGACGGAATTCTCAACGATTCAAAGAATGTTCGCGGTGCGGTTCTTGTTGGCTATACTCCCGATATATATCAGAAACTCGGAATGCCATCGCTGCCGTTTGTTATAGGCGCAGGACATATTTACTCTATTGCCAAAACGGAGGAGGAAGCAAAGAGCGAAGGAAGATTTAGAGAAAAGGTAAATTATCACGGACTCGGTCAAAAAGCGGTTGAGAATATTTACAGCAAATTACTCGACCCTATAATGATAATAGCATCGAAGGATGTCGACCAATCACATACCCCTATGCGCAGCACACACAGCGTTGTTGCGATAGTCGATTTTGAAAGCAAAGATCGCAAACTGCTTTTGCCGTTAGAACTTACCGCAAAAAGAACCGTGAACGGGCAGAGGCTGGATGTCAATGTTCTCTCGACCGCTTATGACAAAAACAGTGCTGAACTGATAAGAGAGGCTATTGCCCTCGAAAATATAGGAGATGTTGGAATCTACTACGCAAAAAAGAGGCATCAGACCTCCTGATAGGCGCTAGGGTCCAATTCCCTAAACGGCTTCAGGTAGCGATTGCCTCTAATAGTATTATACACAGCTTTGACAAAAAAATCAATAGGAATATTTCGACAAATACGCAAAGTCGGCAATTTTTGAGATGGTTCGGCGATTGGTTGAACAATCCTAAATGGGCGAGCAAGGTCGTAGACGATACAGGAGCTCCTAAAATTGTTTATCACGGCACAAAAGAGGATTTTAATATATTCCGTTCCAACAATGATACATACTGGTTTTCGGAGAGCTACGAATATGCTGAAAATATCTCGAGGAAGGGGGCGGACAATTCAACAGACGGCAAGGTAATGGCTGTATATCTTAATATGCGTAAGCCGTATCGAGTCAAGGCTGATATGTCCGAATTTTACAACAGAACATACGAGGAGTCTGTTATCCAAAAGGCAAAGAATGGAAACTACGACGGCGTTATAATCGAAAAAATTACCGATTCCGAAGCGGCTAAGGAGACTTTCTATGCGGTGTTTGAACCCACGCAGATAAAATCCGCCACCGACAACATCGGCACTTTTGACCGTAATAATCCCGATATACGTTATCAGCAGCGCGCAAAGTCCGAAGAAACGCTCCGTGCCGAGACAGCCGAGACGATACTCAGAGACAAGTATAATGTCAACGTCGGCAAGCTGTTCGAGGGTATGGACAGCATGCTCGAAAACTACAAGGGCTCGAAGTCCCGAAAGGAGCTTGAGGCGGATATCCTTGAGGCGGCTGTAAAGACGAACGAGTTCAGCTCGGGAGAAGGCCCTTTCAAGCACATGAGCGATGCAATAGAATCCCTCTTTCCTTCCGATATCGTCAATCCCGCAGACCAGCTGCGGCAGATAGCCGAGATAACCGACCTTAAACCGCGCACGGCGACCGAAACGGAGATAGGTGAAATACGCAACGCTATGATGTTGTCGCTCTCGATAGTGTCGCATGGATCAACGGTGACGAAGGACAGTATGCAAAGGTCAATAAAAACGATATTGATACTGTGCCGTTGGGACAGTGATATTATATTCGCCGTTTACACTCGCGAAGCGAATACCACCCGGCAAAGCCGGATATCACGGCACAGCAATACCTCTCGCCGTGGGATGAATATAACTGAAAAAAGCGATTGCAAAATGCAATCGCTTTTTTCATGGCGCGCCCGAGAGGATTCGAACCTCCGACCAATCGGTTCGTAGCCGAGTACTCTATCCGCTGAGCTACGGGCGCATTGCTTATGTATCTCAACAAAGCCTATACATAATACCACAGGAGAGGTTGTTTGTCAATACCTTTTTGAAAAAAAGTATGTTGCGCTGTGTTGGTTTGTCAATGATATGTTACACCAAAGCGCAAAAAATTATCGAGAGTAGC
>ERZ824600.2292-NODE-2292-length-20837-cov-7.360504_pt1 | contig 20837 bp, 35 predicted proteins | sample MGYA00519933_ERZ824600 | MGnify/ENA primary metagenome ERZ824600 (study PRJEB31778, sample SAMEA3449178) | human gut metagenome | biome: human gut; feature: human-associated habitat; material: faeces | place: United Kingdom | collected 2010/2012 ... | reverse complement strand
TCGGGAGCAGGCATGTCAGCGGCAAAGGGATAAAAAAGATACGATGACGCAGTGCTGTGGGAAACAGGTTAAAAGGACAAGCATAGCAGACATAAACAGGATTGCCGCCGAATTCGGCATGTCATACGGCAAGTATGTTGCAGCGGGGATGTCAGATGCATCTTCCGGACAGATAAACGGGAGGGGTTAGGATGCAAGAGAACGAAGCCGATCATCTGATAAAAATTAGACGATGGTTATATGCATGTGACCGCTTTATGGAAGCATCAAAGAGGTTAACGGATTATGACATTGAAGGGATCAACCGTGTAGTGGATATTATGAGATCATCATCAAAGGAGGGCGAAAAATGACTCAGACAAACCAGAACATCCGGAAGGCAGCGGCAGAAGCGGGCGTGAAGCTGTGGCAGATAGCGGACAAGCTCGGCTATACAGACAGCTATTTTTCCCGCCTGCTGCGCAAAGAGCTGCCAGAGGACAAGCAGGCGCAGATCATGCAGATCATTGCCGATCTGGAACAGGAGGCGGAAAATAGCCAGATCAAAAAAGGGCATGAATTGCGGTTTGTGCCCAGTCATGATTCCAACATTTCGGAAGAGCAAAAGGAAGAGATTTCTGCGTATATTGATTTTTTGCTAGAAAAGAGACAAGGAAATCAGGATATCGTGAGGTGCAGTGAGTGTGCGAATTATTGTGCATACGAAGACTGGGACAGATACCGGCAGGAGAGTTTTACGTCCCATGAATGTAAGCTGTTAAAACGTGACTTTGGCGCGGATGGATATTGCAGCCTTGGTAGGAGAAAGAAGGCAGCAAATGAGACTGATTGACGCGGATGCTGTGAAGAAGTTTATCTATGCGAATGGCTATGTATATGCCAACACCTTGGATGATTTCCCTACCATAGACGCTGTGCCGGTACAAGCCTATGAGCAGGTAGTATGGGAACGAGATATTGCTATCCAGCAATTACGAGAGTACGGTGTTTCGTTTGGAGAAAAGAAGAAAGACCTTTGCGCGAAGATTGACGGAGGCGATGAGGCATGACCAACGGCGACTATATCCGGAGCATGTCGGATGAGGAGCTGGCGGATTCCAGAGTAGGGCGTGTTAAAATGCCGCTGTTCAGTGTATGGATTGCTTGTGACATACAAGACGAGATATTTCTGGAAGAAAGGGCGGCCGTTAAAGTGGAACTAGACTGGATAAAACAGCCGTATGAAGGAGGCGACAAGGATGCGTGAGTGGATCAGCGTCAAGGACAGAATGCCAAGTAGAGAAGGGCTGCAAGATGATGAAAGCGAGTATGTGATTGTGGCTGAATTTTTCAACATAACAGAAAACTATTACGTTTCCATCTGTGGATATGGTAAAGATGGATGGAGTGAATGGGATAACTTTGGCACTGTGAATCCGCATCGGATCACATACTGGATGCCGCTGCCGGAAGCACCTGATATTGAATAAACTGGAGGATAAAAAGCCATGACATTAGTCGAATTACAGAACAAATTAGGTGAACAGATTGAACTTTTGACAGACAAAGAAACACCGCATATGGCTAAAAAGAATATCGCAGAAACGGCCATGGTTGTATCAAGTCTTGCAAAGCAAATGATTAACAATGCGGACGTTGTCTTGCGTACAGAAAAATTAGTAAGCGAGGGCAAGTTGAAAGGCGCAAGCATTAAAAAAATGATCGGGGACGATGTCAGTGAAACCGTATAGTAATGCTGAAAAACAATGGCTGCTAGAAAACGTCAATGAATATTCATACGCCAAACTCGCAACAATGCTTTGCGATGTATTTGGAAGGAAGGTCAGGCCGGAAACATTGTGTGAATATTGCAGAGTTAAATTAGGTGTGGACAAGCGCGACAAATGGGGAGCAAAGCTCGGAAACACACCGGGAAATACACTGCCAGTAGGAACGGAAAGAATCCAAAAAAACAGAAGTGTATATGTTAAAGTTGGAAACACCGGAGATAGAAAAAAAGATTGGGTGCCAAAAACAAAGATTATTTTTGGAGACATCCCGGATGGGAAAATACTGGTTTTTCTTGATGGAAATTCAATGAACTGCGTAAAAGAAAACCTATGTTGCGTTGAACAGAGAGTCCATGCCAGACTTGCTAAAAACAGATGGTTTTTCACAAACCCAACATTGACCATGACAGCCATTAGATGGTGCGAATTATTGTATGCTATACAGGATGCAAAAAAGGTGGAATAGGAATGAGTTTTCTTTATGATTTGATTGATGACGTGACCAAGAATCTGACGGAAGAGCTTGAGCGCGTGAAGCGGGAAAGGGATGCAGCGATAGCGGATTTGAAGCACGGTGATAACTGCGACATATGCGCACATACGGCTTGTGTCCGTGATTGTGATTTTGAGTGCGACACATGCACGTTTGATTGTAAATGCAGGACGTGCAGAGATGAGTGCAATTGGGAATGGCGCGGGATAAAGGATGCCACGCCGTGATCATATCCACGCAGATCGTGACGGTATGGGTGCTGACGCTGTTTATGGCGTATCTGGCCGGCAGGAACACAAAAAGATAACCCCGCGGAGTAGCTGACCGCGGGAGAGGATACCGGTATCCTCCATAATGAGATGGAGGAAAAGAAATGAAAAATATAGATGTCATCAAGAACATGTCAAGCAAAGAACTGGCGCAGTTTATGCATGACATTACAATGCTTTGCGAATTTCAAAAGTGCACAGCATGCCCGATTTTGCGCAACGGATATTGCGAGCCAGAGGATTGGCTAAATGACGTATACAACTGGTCGGACTGGACAGAGTGCTTTATTGCAGCAGACGATGCTGTCGCCCGTGCAAAGGGAGGACAAGCATGAATAATCAGCAGATTTGCCCGCGAAAGCGGTGCATATGGGCGCGGTTCGACGGCAGCCGGACGATCTGTACCATGCCGGCATGCCGGGAGGCACAGCGGCGGGCTGTGGCGGCGGAAGCCATCCGTCAGGAGCGTGCGGCGGTGGAGCTGGCACACGCCGAGCGGCGCAAATGGGAACGGGAGCACAGAAGGGAGGCGAAACCATGACGGCGGTATGGATAACGGGGATCATCGTTTTCGGGCTTGTTGGCGGATTTGTCGCCCTGTGCTACATAGCGATTAAGTACGGCAAGAAATAGGCGTAAAAAATCCGCCCGTTGTCTTGGCGGACGGCACGGACGGATTTCAGCACAGATGTCGATATAATTATATCATGCGGGGAGGATTATATCAATGGGAGCTATTGATTATATCGACGTTAAGCGCACCACGATAAACATGCTTAAGGACTGGTATGACCAGCGGTGGAAGTTGGATAACAGCCCGGCCAGAATAGCAGAGATCAACGACAGGATGACATCCGTAAAATCAGCATCCGGCAACCCCACACCTGTGCAGGGCGGAGCAAATCAGATGGAAGACCGACTGTGTAAATCGATCGATCAGAAAGCAGTTGCTATGCATGGATTAAAAAAGGCTCGGGAGTATGAGCGGGATATTTCGATGTGCTGGCAGAGATTGACCGAGGAAGAACGGTTTTGCCTGACCGCTCGGTTCATCGACCACGAGGAGGGGAACGGGATTGCAAAAATTATGAACAGGCTGAATGTAGAAAAATCGGAAGCCTACAATCGGAGCAACGCCGCCCTTGAAAGACTGTCAAAGCTGTTGTTCTGGTAAGTGTGGAAAAATTGTGGACTGTGCACTTGAATCATTCTTGACAATCAGATACACTGGATATGATGAAGCAATACACAAAGGCGCTGCGGGAAACCGTGGCGCTTTCTTTGTGCCGGCACAGCGAGTCCGGCGGGTGGGTTATGGAGGATTATTTTATCTACAGCAGAGGTGATACGATGGTTTGTCCATATATTGTGACAAGGAAAATAAAATTGCTGACTAAGCACGAGCACGACGGCGATGGATTTAATATATCCGACGAGCAGGTAGAAATCAATCTGGCCGAACCCATCACCTGCTTGGAATCTGGATGCGGGGCATGGCAGGACGGTCGATGCCAGTATAACGCCCGGGAGTAGGTGGAGATTGTGGCTGTCAGGCTTACGGATAAACAAAAAAAGAAAATAGTGGCGGATTATCTGGAAACGCAGTCGATAAACTCCGCCGCGAAGAAAAACGGCGTTTCGTGGAAAACAGCAAAGGTAATCATATCGAAGGATGAGGACCTTACCAAAAAATTAGAGCAGAAAAAAGAAGAAAATACGGCGGATATTTTGGCCTACATGGAGAGCCAGCGAGATGCCGTATGTAAAATCCTCGAAGCAGGCTTGAAAGTCCTTCCGGAAAAGATAGAGAACGCACGAACGGCCTCGGAAGTTACCACGGCAATGGGGACACTGATCGATAAGTTTACGGCCGAAAATCGCACACGTATTTCCGATGGTGCGGTAAAGGTGATTATTGATGTCTGAGACGCGTTTGTCAACCGTCCTCGGGTCGGCGTACCATGCGTTCGCCCGAGACGTGTTCCAGCACGGGCACACCCACTACGACTTATCCGGCGGGCGCGGTTCGCTGAAATCCTCCGCGGTGTCGCTGCTGGTGCCTTTGCTGCTGGCGATCAATCCAGGCACACACGCCCTGGTGCTGCGCAAGGTGGGGAATACCATTCGGGACAGTGTGTTCTCTCAATATATCTGGGCAATAGATTGTCTGGGTATGGGGGCCTACTGGGAGAGCAAGGTATCCCCGCTTGAGCTTACCTATAAACCGACCGGGCAGAAAATCCTTTTCCGTGGGGCGGATGACCCCATGAAAATCAAATCCATCAAGGCGCCGTTTGGCTATATCGCCGTGACGCACTTCGAGGAAAAAGACCAGTTTGCCGGCCGGGCTGAAATCCGAAATATTCTACAATCCACCATGCGCGGAGGCAGCAAGTTCTGGAACTTTGAGAGCTACAATCCGCCGATCAGCCGGGATAACTGGGCAAACATAGACAGCCAGGAGGAACGCGCAGACCGGCTGTGCGTAAAGACTACATACCTGCAAGCCCCTCCGGAATGGCTAGGCGAGCAGTTTTTGATTGAGGCCGAGCATCTGAAAGAAACCAACGAACGGGCGTATCGGCATGAGTACCTGGGAGAGCCAACGGGAACCGGCGGCAATGTATTTGAGAACATTGTAGAGCGGGAAATTACGGACGAGGAAATCGCCACATTCGACCGCATATACAACGGTCTTGACTGGGGGTACTACCCAGACCCGTGGGCCTTTAATCGGATGCAGTACGACGCCGGACAGCGGCGGCTGATTATTTTCGATGAGCTGCTCGCGCAGAAGAAGGGCAACAGAGAGACGGCGGACATGCTTACCGAGCATGGTATCACGCCTGCGGACCGTATCACAGCGGACAGCGCAGAGCCCAAGAGCGTGTCCGACTATCGCGCCTATGGGTTTGACTGCCGCGGCGCGATTAAAGGCCCTAATAGCGTGAACTACAGCATGAAGTGGCTGCAATCCCTCAATGAGATCGTAATCGATCGTCGCCGCTGCCCGCACACCTATCAAGAGTTTGTGGCTTATGAGTACGAGCGGAACAAAGACGGGGAGATCATCAGCGGCTACCCGGATGTGAACAACCACAATATCGACGCGATACGCTACGCGACGGAACACATATGGAGGCGGAGGGGACAATGAAAAAACTAAGAGACTGGCTCCTGCTTCGTTTCCTTCCGGCATGGGCTAAGGAATCCGTATATGAGGAAAACCAGCGTCTTCGGGATAAGCTGGAGGAGAAACAGCACGAAATCGACCGCTTAAACGCCTACGCCGCGGGGCTTGAATACGCAGCCGGGCGCCGGGTAGTTATCAAGAATGAGGTGAAACCGTGAGCATTTTTTCGATCATCACCAACAAAGCCTATGGGTATGAGGACGCCTTCGGCGCGGGGGACTGCACCTCGCAGGAAATGAAAGACGCCATCGCTGAGTGGTTTGAGCTGTTTTACAGGAAAGAGCCGACCAAGTACGAGGACCCCTGCCAGCGGATCCCCTATACCATTGTAAACAAGATAACCAAAACGGCGTTCGGCGAGTATAAGGTCGTCAGCGAGAACGATTTTGCAGGCGGTATCATGGACGCGCTGTACGATATCCATGCCCGAGCGATGCACGACGCGCTGATCGGCGGGGTGGCATACCTAAAGCCATTTCCGCTGGGCAACCGGTTCGCCTTTACCAGTGTGTCCCGCGCAAATATGCTTGTGTTTGGCAAGGATGTATACGGAAATCCGACGGACATCGGAACAGCCGAGAGAACGGCTGCCGGCAAGTCATATTACACCCTGCTGGAACGGCGTACCATCGGGCGGGATGGTAAGCTGACCATCCGGAATAAGCTGTACCGCTCGGATAGCCGGGATACGCTGGGCAAGCGTGTCCCGCTGTCAAGCATACCAAGATATGAGACGCTGTTGGACGAATACACATACCCGGAGCCTGTTGGGTTAGGCATGGTGCCGCTCCGTTGTCCCGTCCCGAATTGCGTCGACGGAGGCACCGACCCGGTGAGCGTGTACGCGGCCGCTGTGGGGCTGATTCACAATATCGATCGAAACGAGGCGGAGCTTTCCGGTGAGTTCGAGCGCGGCAAGTCGCGGCTGGTGGTGTCGGCGGATATGCTGCAAAAGCGCACCGTCACAGATGGAGGGGGCACCGTTATTACGCGCGAGCTGAAAGATGAGGTGTTCACGGGCCTGGACGAAGATCCGGACCGTATAGGCATTACGATTTTCTCTCCTACCCTGCGTGAACAGTCCTTTCTCGCCCGCAAAACCGAGTACCTGCGGAACGTGGAGAGCCTGATCGGCTTAAAGCGCGGACTGTTGTCCGACGTGGAAGCGGCGGAGAAAACCGCCACCGAAGTCACCTCCAGCGCGGGCGATTACAACCTGACGATTATCGACTTTCAGCGGATGTGGGAGAACGCTGCCCGCGATGTGCTTGTGCTGTGCGGCAAACTGGGGCGGCTGTACCGGGTTTCCGGGGCCGTTGAATTGTCGGAAGACGCGGCCACCATTGATTTTGGCAACGGGGTTTTGTACGACGAGGGAAAGACCTGGACGGACTATAAGGCAATGGTGGCGAGTGGCCTGCTGAAGCCGGAGATTGCGGTCGGGTGGTATTTCAACCTACCCACCGAAACGCCGAAGGATTTGGAAGAGGTGCGCGCGCGGTATATGCCGGAAATTGAGGTCTTATCGGCGGGTGATGCGTAATGCTTACGCCGGAACAGGTGCAAGGCCTGCAAGTCGCTTTCGAGCAGATGGCTGAACCGGTAACCGAGTATCTCGTCCGGGACGTGGCACGGCGCGTGTCAGAGGCCGGGCAGCTCACCAGTACGGCGGCATATCAAATATGGCGTTTGCAGGAGCTTGGTAAGTCCTTGCCGGAAGTCGAGGCAGAGGTTTCCAGACTGCTGGGCAAGCAGCTAGAGGAAATCCGCAGGCTTTTCACGCAGGCGGCGGAGGTTGGTTATAATTTTGATATTGACCGCCTGCACCCGGATGCGGTTCTGTTCGCGGAAAACACAAGTATACAGCAGATGGTGTCCGCCGCGGTCGCGCTGGCTGACCAGGACTTTCAGAACATCACGCAGACAATGGGATTCATCGGCTCAGATGGAAAAGCGAGAACGCTCACAGATGCGTATCGCAACGCCACCGACGAAGCCTTTAACCTCATCATCAGCGGTGCGACGGATTACAACACGGCCATCCGGCGGGCCTGCGCGAAGCTGATTTCTGAAGGCATACGCAGCATTGAATACGACAGCGGGATGCATACCAGCCTGGAGGCAGCCATTCGCCGGAACATGATGGGCGGGCTCGGCCTGCTGGTGGAGCAGATCAGCGAGCGCAATCACGACGATCTGGGGGCGGACGGATGGGAGATATCCGCACACGCGGCAAGCGCGCCAGACCATGAGCCTATACAGGGCAGGCAGTACAGCGATGAGGCATACCAGCGTCTGAACAACAGCCTGCGCCGCCGCATCGGGACGCTGAACTGCGGGCACAATGCTTTCCCTATCATCCTGGGCGTCAACGCCCCACAGTATACCCAGTCGGAGCTTGACCGGTTCCGTGAGGACAACGCCAAGGGTGTGAACTATGAGGGCAGACACTTCGATACGGTGTACGAGGCCACCCAGTACCAGCGGCGCATAGAGCGCGCCATACGGGCGCAAAAACGTCGCGTAATGGTGGATGAAGGGTCAAGAGACGGCGAACAACTGGAACAGGATCGGATCAAATTGAGGAGGATGAACGAAGAATACCGGCGTTTCTGCCGCTCCACCAGCCTCCGCCCGGAAAACGAGCGACTGCAGGTGAGTGGGTTTGGGCGTGGACATGCGGCAAGGGTAAATGCAGGGGCTGAAAGGTATTATCAAAAATGATCTCGCGGAATCGGCGCTCATAGATCTATCGAAACCCTTGCAAAATACTACGATGTGAAGTATACTGATTCTCCTCGGTATGAGTTGCTGAAGGGCTATGCAAGGGCGGTCGAAAAAGGCGATATATCGCCGCTTGTCGGATTTGATCAGTATGAAAAAACAAGCAAGGAAATTCAAAATCGCCTTGTGGGTGTGACTACTTCAACCGGAATTACGATCGAGAATTTTGCAACCCACTTTGTAGACCGAGTGATAGGGCAAACATCGACACCGCATTCCGGGAAGCGTTGCGGGGTTTCGGTCGATTCTGTACTTGATACACTTCAAAATCCCAGAAAGATTGGTGCGGTTAGAGTGTCTGCTGACGGTGATGTCAGGCAAACCCTATTCGGTGATAAAGCAGTTGTAACAATGAGCATTCGAGACAAAAGACTTATTCAGACGAATCCGTAAAGGAGGTCAGTGTCATGCTAAAGATGTCAAAGGAATCAAGAAGCTTTCTTGAAGTGAACCTTCCAGAATTACTTGCGGATATCAAGATTCGAGATGCGCTTGACATCCTATATGAACTGATTGATGAGAAGGGCTTTGCACCGCCGCACTACGACGAATATAACGATTTTGGCCGAGAGGCACAGCGGGTTTATGACGATTTATATCTCAGCAATTAAACCCTCCATAATCCGTGGCATCAAAAACAAGTTGATCAACTTTTATCAATAAACCGCCCATTGCTGCGGAATACATATCTGGATTGAAGCATCTCGAAAGAGATGCTTTTTTCATACCCTTTTGCCGCCGGGCGTAAAAACGGAAACACAAGGGACGCAACCCCGTACAAAGCATAGTGAAAGGAGCAAAAACGCAGTGAAAAGAGAATTTTTGCAGAACATCGAAGGGCTGACCAAGGAGGTCATCGACGCCATCATGGCCGAGAACGGCAAGGACATCGAAAACGCCAAAAAGCCGTTTTCTGACTATGAGGACATCAAACAGCAGCTTGCCGAGGCCAACAAAACCATCGAGGACTTTAAGGGCATGGACGTTGACGGCGTGAAAAAGGCCGCCGAAGAATGGAAACAGAAGGCTGAACAGGCCGAACGCGACGCAGCGCAGCGCATAGCCGACATGGAGTTCAACGGCACGCTGAAGGAGGCTATTGCGGCGGTAAAGGGTAAGAACGCCAAGGCTATCGCCGCCTTGTTGGACGTGGACGCGCTGAAGCAATCCAAAAATCAGGCCGACGACATCAACGCAGCTCTTGAAGCTCTCCGGAAGGACAGCGCCTATCTGTTCGGTGATGATTCTCCGGCGCCGCCTCCGTACGCCCCCGGGGCCGGCAGCCAGAACATGAGCGGGCACAACGACGGTGTGGAGGCGGCTTTTGCTCGTCTGAACCCCGGACTAAAAATCGATTGATAAAAAGGAGAAGTTAAAATGGCACATGAACTTCAGGAGCGCTATTCTGCGCTGGTAGACCTCAAACTTCGCGATGTACTGGTTAAAAAGGACGGCGTGATCTTCAACAATCGTTATGAGGGCGATCCTAAGGCCGGCTCTGTAAAGGTCCCGGTGCGTGACACCGAGGTGGTCGTTGGCGATTATGTGAAGACCACCGGCGCCACGGCTACCCACGGGGACACGGCGTACATTACGGTGACGATTGACAAGGATAAGGCGGTAAACGAAATCATTGACGGGTATGACGCGGCGGCGGTGCCGGATAACCTGGTCGCTGACCGGCTGGATTCCGCAGCGTATTCCCTCGCGCTCCAGATCGAAAAGGACGCCACTACCGCGCTGGAGGGCGCCGCTACCACCTACAGCGACACCACGGCTCTCGCTAAAGATACCGTGTACGAGTCGATTGTTGGTGTGCGCACGGCGATGTCCAAAGCAAAAATCCCCAACGATGGCCGCCGCTGGCTGCTGGTGTCCCCCGATGTGTTCGGCCTCGTGCTGACCGCTCCGGAATTCATCAAGGCATCCGATTTGGGCGACGCGGTTGTGCAGACCGGCGCTCTCGGCCGTATCGCCGGGTTTAACGTGTTCGAGGACAATACGCTGGGCGCGAATACGGAGTTTATCGCCGGGCATCCCGACTGGTGCTGCCGTGTGAATGAGTGGAGCGTACCGGTTCACGTCCAGGACATCAATGGCTCCGGCACGTTTATCGGCGCGTCTGCTGTGCAGGGCCGCCGCATCTATGCCCACAAGGTTACCAAGGCCAAGACTGTGTACATCAAGAAAAAGGCGTAAGGGGAGTGATCCGCCGCTATGGTAGAATATAGCTTTTATACGGAAACCTATCACGGCGGCGTTATCACCGCCGAAGAGTGGCCATCCGCAGAGCGCGAGGCGTCCGCGATGCTGGAACGGTATAAGCGGATTTACACCGTCACCGCCCCCGCCCCAGACTCCGAGAGCCTGGCGATCTGTGCTATGGCTGAGGCTCTGGTATTCAACGCTATGGCCGAGTCTGGAAGCGGGGGCGCGGTGGCCTCGGCATCCATAGGGAGCGTGTCCGTAAGCTACGCAGGCGCCGCCTCTACCGATATGACGGAAAGAGGAAAAGCGAACCGGGTATACAACGCCTGCGCGCTGTATCTGGATGTCTACCGGGGGGTGGGGGTATGCTGATACTCCCCGCCGCCTGCCCGGTAGAGTATAGCCTGTGCCGCCAGACGGTGACCGTGTACCACGCGGACGGGGAAAATTATACCCGCATGGTATACAAGCGGGCATTTCTGGATTTCCGCAAGACCGAGACCACCTCTAAAACCGGAAGCCGCGAGGCAAACGGCTTTTTGCTGGTGATTCCCGGAGAGGGTACGTCTGTTTATGTCGGCGATAAGGTGCTGCTGGGCGAGGGTCCGCCGGTATCCACCCGTGATGAGTGGGCCGGCCTTATCCCGCCCAAGGTGGCCGGTCTGGTAGTGGTGAAGTACGTCGACCCGAAATACTGGAACGGCCGCCAGGTGCATGTGGAGGCGGGCGGATGAGCACAAAGTACAAGTTGGTTTTGAATCCCGTCTCGCAAATTGTCAGGGATAAAGGGCTCAATTCTGGAGGAGCAGCGCAGCGGTTCCATACGCAGAACGTGCTCCGGAGGATACAAAAGTATATGCCGTATCGCACCGGAACCACCATAAAGCTGACGATTGCGCAGACGGACATCAATAAACCCGAAATCGTGACCGATACGCCGTACGCCCGCTATCTGTTTTATGGTTATGCAATGGAGGGCAAGGCGCCCAAGCGTGTCACCGACCGGCCGCTTAAGTACACCAAGACCAAGAATCCAAACGCAGGGCCGCGATGGGACAAGGCGCTTTCTGCGGCCGAGGGCGACGCCCTGGCTGCGGATTTGGAGAGGTACATCAAACGGAGGGGATAACGTGACAGCGCTGGAAACTGTAAAGGAATGGATTGCAACCTATCCCGGGCATGATATCCTTTCCGCGTTTAGTGTGGACTACACCGACCAGATACCCGCGAACGGCGGTATATTCCCGTCGGGGCTGGTGGAGATCAGGCGAACAGAGGACATCCTTGGAAACGTCGAGGTCGAAAACCAGTATAATTTCGGGCTGTATTATGTGTTCGAGAAATCACCCGGGGACGACGTTGGCGCCACGATAAACGCAGACTGGATTATGGATTTTCAGGAATGGGTGCAGGAACAGAGCATACGCGGAACTGTTCCGAAATTTGGAGACAAAACAACCGCCGCCCGCGCACAGAACGGCGTTCTGTACGAGGCGGACGAAGAGGGGACAGCCACCTATATGGTGCAACTGTCCCTTTCCTTTAATAAAAAATATGAGGTGATTTGAAAATGGCAGATGCTCTGACTTTTAACACGGCTCCCGGCGCCGCGGTTGCCCGAAAAATGCTGATTGCGTTTCTCAATGTGGCCGCCACGCCTGACACGCCGGAATGGGCGCCGATCGGAAAGCGGGTTGAGGACAGCTCGCAGGAGTATGACTGGGGCGAGGAAACAAAGACCGATATTCTGGGAGAAACCTACACCACGTATAAAACTCCTGTTATCACGCAGACCTTTGACCCGTGCGAGCTGGATGCCTCCGATAAGGCCCAGGTGAAAATCTGGAATCAGGCAATCAAAGACCAGGATACCGGCGCTCTGGCCAGCAATGACATGCTGATTGTCCACATGTACGCCGGCACCGCGTCCACCGCTATGTTCGCGGAGCGGTACAGCGCCTGTGCTGTCAAGCCGTCCGGGCTTGGCGGTTCCGGCAATGTCGGTATGCCCATCGATGTCACGTATGGAGGCACGCGCACCACGGGTACAGCTGCAATCGCGGAAAGTAAAGTAACGTTTACACCCGCGGGCGCCGGGGCGTAAAAAGGAAAGCCGGGCGGGTTTGCGCCTGCCCGGCCCATTTATCTTTTGAGGGAGGAAAACATATGTCGATTACCACACTGAGCATTGACGCCGGTATACAGGAATTCCAAATCAATAACGGGGGGGTTCTCCGGTTCAACCCGTCCGACCCGAACGTTTACAACCGTTTTTTCGGCGTGATAAACAGTATCGACGAGGTGGACAGAGCCCTGGCTGAAGAGGTTTCCGGCCTTGAGGAAGGGGACGGAGAGGGCGCGCTTAAGGCACTTAAGCGCGCAGACGAACGCGCGAAAGCCCTGCTTTCGAGTGTGTTCGGCGAGGCGAATAACTTCGATGATATTCTCGGGGGCGTGAACGTCATGGCGGTCGGCTCCAACGGTAAACGGGTGATTGTTAATTTGTTTGAAGCGCTGACCCCGATTTTTGAGGACGGCGCCAAGCGCTGCGCATCCGCAAAACTGGAAGCCGCAAAGGCCGCCAGAGGGGACCGGCGCAGCCCGGTGATGGAATGAGCTGGGGCCGGCTCCCGGTAACCGTGGAGGTCGGCGGCAGAGTCTGGAAGATCGCCACGGATTACCGCGATATACTCGACATTATCGCCCGGTTATCGGATGAGGACTGTACGCCGTACGAGCGCCTTTATATTTCGCTGGGCTTGTTTTACGACAATTTTGAGACAATGCCGGAATCCGATTACCCGAAAGCGTACGAGGAGATGAGCCTGTTTATCTCCTGCGGCGAAGAAGATACGGGGCGCCCATCCATGAAGCTGATTGACTGGGAACAGGATGAGCGGATAATCGCGTCAGAGATCAACAAGGTGGCGGGATATGAGGTGCGTGCAGTATCCTATCTTCACTGGTGGACGTTTATCGGCTATTTCAACGGAATAGGCGAGGGACATCTTTCCACCGTGGTAAACATACGCAACAAGCTCAAGCGTGGGAAGAAGCTGGAGAAATGGGAACGGGACTATTATAACGAAAATCGACGGACGGTTGACCTGCGTCAAAAATACACGGCGGAGGAAAATGCGGAAATGGAACGTCTTAAGGAGCTGCTTGGAGGATGATGGTCCGTATCATATGCCCGTATTGCGGCTATAAGATGCCTATTTTTGCGGATAAGTCCGCGGTGTGCCGCGGTGTATGGGTAAGGTGTAAAGGCCGTAAATGCGGCAAAGAATTTGAAATAAAGATACAGGGAAACAAGTAGTGCCTGAGTGCCGATGTTCCCCACTATGGGAAGTTGGTGGAGCATGGCTGACGGAAAAGTTGTAATTGATACCGGGCTGGATACCAGTGGTTTTGAAAAAGGGGTAAAGAGCTTACCTTCTAAAACAAGCGGAATTACTTCATCCCTTAAAGGCATAGCGGGCGCCGCGGCTGCCGCCTTCAGCGTCAAGGCTATCGTGGACTTTGGAAAAGCGGCTGTGGAAATCGGGAGCAACATAGCCGAGGTTCAGAACGTGGTCGATACCTCGTTTGGCGACATGTCGTACAAGGTGGAAGCGTTCGCCGGTACGGCTATCGAGCAATTTGGTATGTCTGCGCTGTCCGCAAAAAAGACCGCGTCCACCTATATGTCTATGGCGCGCGGGATGGGGCTGAACGAGGAAGCCGCCTCGGATATGTCCATCAGTCTGGCCGGCCTGACCGGCGACGTGGCTTCGTTCTATAACATATCGCAGGAGCTGGCGGATACCAAGCTGAAAAGCGTGTTCACCGGCGAGACCGAGACGCTGAAAGATTTAGGCGTCGTGATGACGCAGGCAAACCTGAAGGCGTACGCGATGAGCCAGGGCATCACGAAAAGTCTGGACTCCATGTCTCAGGCGGAGCTTGTTGGGCTGCGCTACAACTATGTGATGAACAGCCTGTCGCTCGCACAGGGGGATTTCGCCAAAACGAGCGGAAGCTGGGCGAACCAAACCCGGATTCTTTCCGAGAACTGGAAAGAGTTTATGAGTGTTATGGGACAAGGGCTTATACAGGTCCTCACCCCGCTGCTGCAAGTACTAAATCAGATTATATCCGCGTTTACGACTGTGGTTAAGAGCCTGTTCCCGTCGATGTCCGAAAGCAGCGGCGCCATTCAGAGCGCGGCAAGCGGGGCGGGTTCCATTGCGAGCGGGATGGAATCGGCGACCGAAGCCGCAAAGGAATTTAAGAAAACAACCGCGGGATTCGATGAGCTGCAGATTCTGTCCTCCGGTTCCGAAGACAGCAAAAGCGCGGGGAACAGTCAGCCGACTTTAATGCCGTCCATTGCACCCATCGAAGGGCTTGGCGGTAAGGAAGTAAAGGAATTGAGCGGCCTTGCGGCCAGTATTGAAAAAATATTAGCACCATTCAAAAACATATCTTTCGATAACCTTTCCAAGTCCTTCGGCAAACTGAAGAACGCGCTTAAACCGATAACAAAAAAATTGTTTGAAGGTTTAGAGTGGGGGCTAGAGAACGTTCTGGCCCCGCTGTCGGGGTTTGTGATCGAGGATGTCTTGCCGAGATTCTTGGACACGCTGTCCATCGCCACGGATGGCCTCGGCGTGATAATGAGCGAATCGCATGAGTTTTTCAAGCAATTCATTGATGAGTTCATCGCCCCCATAGCCGAGTTCACAGTGCCGATCTTCTTGGATTTTATCGATGATTTTAACGCCAAGCTCGCGAACCTTGTCGAAACCATTAAGAACAGCGAAGCCTTTGAAGACCTCCGGTCCGTGCTGTCGAAAATCTATGATTTTCTGGTCCCGATAATCAACAAGTTGACAGAAATACAGGCCTGGTTCCGTGATTTCGTGGTAGGGGCTGCTTTTTTGAAGCTTGAAGAGGTCTGGAAAAATTTAGAGGACGCGATCGGGCTTGTTGCCGCGATACTCGACGGCGATTTTTCGGATGCCTGGGAGCACTTTAAGGACTTGATGGTCGACAATAAGATCGATTCCGCAAAAGAAAAGCTCGATTTCTTAAAGGAGAAATTTGGGGAGGTAAAAGAAACCGTCAGCGGTTGGGTAACCCACTGGAAGGAGTCAATCACCGACTTTATAAATACCTGGAAGGAGAAAATCACCGGCTGGTGGGATGAGAACGTTGCGCCGTGGTTCACCGCGGAAAAATGGAACGAAGTCCTTCAAGGTATGGTTGACGGATTCGCCGATGCCTGGAACAAAGTATACGATTTCTTTACGGTAGAGGTCCCTAAATGGTGGAACGACAATATAGCGCCTTGGTTTACCGCTGAAAAGTGGTCAGAAATCTGGAACAATGTTAAAGAGGGTGTCAAGGCTGGGTGGAATAAGGTGGTAGCGTTTTTCACCGAAAGCATACCCGCATGGTGGAACGAACATATAGCGCCTTGGTTCACAAAGAAAAAATGGACGGAGCTGCTCGGGAAGGTAAAAGAGGCGTTTGTTTCGGTATTCGAGGGCATCAAGAACGCCATAAAAGTGCCGATTAACGCTATCATCGGATTCATCAACAAGATAATCGGCGGCTTGAATAAGCTCCACATTGATGTGCCGGCGATCAAGGGGATCACTGACGGGTTTACGATCGGATTTAATATCCCTACAATACCGGAACTCGCGCAGGGCGCTGTCCTTCCGGCGAACAAACCATTCCTTGCCATGCTTGGCGACCAGAAAAACGGTACAAATATAGAGGCACCTTTGTCTACCATCGAGCAAGCCGTTGAGAATGTGCTGGGCAGGCAAGGCACAGACGGCCCGTATACCATTGTTTTGCAGGTGGGGAGCCAGCGGCTCGGGAGCGTCGTCCTGCAAAGCCTGCGGGACATTTCACGCCAAAACGGTGGGCTTGCGCTTGATTTGAGGTGATGCAGATTGATCGTATTTAAAATAGGCGACGAGGATTTTACGCGCAGCGTAAACAGCTACAAGACGAGCTACCAGATTCTCTCAAGCGAAAAGAGCGGGAGGAACGCCAGAGGAACCAACGTTATCGACGTGGTGGCGAGAAAAACAAAACTCTCCGTGAATTTCGCGAAAATGAACGCGGACGAAATGAAGAGATTTCTGTCCGCCATAGAGCCCTACGTGGTAAACGTCAGTTACTGGGACGCAAAATCGGACAGGTTAAAAACCATAAACATCTACACGGGCACCCCGGAAATTACCGCGCTGCGGATGGGCACGGAAGCGGCGAAAAGAATGTATGACGATTTTACGCTATCCTTTATCGAAATGTAGGTGACCGTATGTATACAACAAGCGCCGAATATAAAGCGGCTATGTATGGGCAGGTTCGTATTGTCCGCGCTGCGGCGACGCTTGGCGGGGTATCGATTAAAGACGATGATAACCTGCAATCGATAACCATCGACAGGCCGTGCGTCGGTGAGCATCTGATCGGGTCCGCCCTGTCGGCAAAAATCAGCATAAAAGCGCTCGACCCCGCCGGGGAACTATCCGGCATCGAGGACGGGGCCGCTCTATCGGTATCGCTTGGTGTGGAGAAAGACGACACCGGCGCCTTGGAGCTGATCCCGTTCCCGTCTGTAACCTGCGATTCGGTTGAGTACGATCCGGACTCCGAGGTGTGCACAGCTTACGGATTCGACGACATGACCTTGCTCGACGGCAAAACCTTTTCCGAGCTGGAAATCGTGTATCCCGCCACCCTGCGGCAGATTGCGGCTGCGGCTGCGGCGAAGGTGGGCGTTTCCCTTTCTTCCGACCCATTTTTCATGGAGGGCCAGTCCTACACGGAAGAAGACAAGCCAAATTTATCCGGAAGAGAAACCCTCCGGCAGGTAATGGCCTGGGTGGCCGAGGCCGCGCTTTCCAACGCGATCATCGGCAGGGATGGGAAGATACATTTTATCAGCATATTTCCCGCCTCTCCGGCCTCCACAATCGACGCAAAAGATTATTTTGAATTTGAAGCAGACTCCCCATTAGGCGCTATCAATACTTTCGTACTGGGCCGGCTGCCGCAGAACGATAATGTATATCGCGAAGACCCGGACGCGGTCGCGCTTGACGGTTCTAAGGAGCTGCGGATCAACGACAACCCATTTCTCGACGGCAGGCGGGACCTGGTAATCGATCAGTATTTTGCGAAAGTAAACGGGTTAAGTATAACCCCTTACCGTCTCCGATGGCGCGGCGATCCGGCGATAGACCCGGGGGATACATTACGGGCGGTCGACAGGATGGACAACCCGGTTACTGTTTTATACGGCAACACAACGCTCGATTTCAACGGGGGCCTCAGCGCGGATACAGCTCTGGAGATTAAAAGCCTGACAGAGACAAACAAAAGCACGGCATCCTCCACGGTGAACAAGATGCGCCGCACAGAACTGCAAGTCGACAAGGTGAGCGGCGAGATCACGGCGGTGGTGCAGGCGGTCGAGGATACGCAGAACTACGTAAACGGCGCCGTCGAGCGGGTGACGCAGGAGAACAGCGCCGCCATCGAGATCAGCAAAGGCAACATACTGGACACGGTGGAGCAGATATATACCACCAAAACGGAAACGCAGACCGTCCGGGAGGAGCTGTCATCATCCATCAACCAGACGGCGCAGGATGTGGAAATCCGGTTTGCGCAGGCGCAGGAAAGCACGCAGCAGGTGGCGGACGACCTGCTGGCGGATAAGACCGAGCGGGAAACCTATATCCGCTTTGACGCCGACGGGATGGAACTGGGCAAGACGGACAGCAAAATCGTCGCCAGACTGGAAAACGACCGGCTGTCCTTTTTGGAATCCGCCCGGGAGGTGGCGTATATCAGCGACAGCAAGCTGTACATCACGCAGGCAGAGATATTGACCGATTTGCAGCTGGGCAAGTTTGCCTATACCCCGCGCAACAACGGAAACCTGTCGCTGTTATGGAAAGGATGAGGATATGCCAAGCGTAAGCAATACCTGCAACGGATCCGCCGGTAGCAAATACACCATTACCCTGAATTATGTCATAAACAGCCAGTCGATCAGCGCCAACACGTCCAACATCACGGTATACGCCACGGTGCAGCGCAACGACGGTTATTCCGCGTCCGCCTATAACGGGTATATAAACCAGAACAGTACCACCCTGACGGTGGGCGGCAGCGTGAAGGTGGATGAAAACTTTATCCTTGACACGCGCAACGGCCGTCTGCAGGAACTGTCCCGCTGGACAGGCAACGTGACGCACAACAGCGACGGCACCCTGACGCTGGCGCTGTCGGCATCGTTTACGACCGATCTTGCGCCGTCCCTTACCGGCGGCAGCGTGTCCACATCGTGGACGCTGACCACCATCCCCCGGACATCGGATTTTACCGTGTCGCCGTCCAGTGTGGACGCTGGCGGCAGCGTGACGATCAAGGTCATCCCCGCATCGTCATCGTTTACGCACACCGCGACGATCGGCTTTTACGGCAAAACCCTGACGCTGGACTTCCCGGCCGGTACGACCCAAAAGACCGCCACCATCCCCAAAGACTGGCTATACCAGATGACCAGCGCGACCAGCGGGTCAGCGACGGTGATCGTCGCCACAAAGTCCGGCAGCACGACCATCGGCAGCGACGCCGCATCCCTGACCATCCGCGCCCCGGCGTCGGTGGTGCCAACTATCGGTGATCTGGCTATCACCCGGATTGACAACGGCGTCCCCGCAGACTGGGGCGTCTATGTACAGGGATACAGCACGGCACAAGTACAGATAACGGGCGCCGCCGGGGCATACGGCAGCACGATCCGATCCTACGCGATCAACTCCAGCGGATTTTCCGCCAGCGGGCAGACGGCGACCATCGGGCCGATTACGCTGTCCGGTGCGGTGGACATCTGGGGAACGGTCATCGATTCCCGCCTGCGGTCTGCTGTGATGACCAAGACCATACAGGTGGTGCCGTATAGCAAGCCGTGGTTTACCAGCACTCCGGCTGTCATCCGCAGCAACGCCAGCGGCGAAGAAGACGCCAACGGTGAATATATCGCCATTACGGCGGCATGGGATTGCGCGGTCAAAGACAAAAACACATGTGCCGGCACATACCGCATTACACCGGTCAGTGGGTCGGCGTCGGCGTTGACGGGGGCATTGACCAGTGGCACCCAGACGGTGGTGCAGGCCAGCAGCGACTATTCCTGGACGGTGGCCATCACATTGACCGACGCGCTTGCATCGTCACCCTACACGGCCACGGTGCCCACCGGATCGACCCTGATGGACTTCCGCGCGGGCGGCAAGGGGATCGCCATCGGCAAAGTGGCGGAGACGGATGGCTTTGACGTGGACATGGTGACAAAATTTCGGCGGGATGTGGATATGTTGGGCAGCCTGACCTTGCCGGTGTTTGGCCTGTTAAAGTCCACACTATCCGGCGTAAGTGCAGCCGCGGCCGGAACGGATTACGCTACGCCGGCGCAGGTGGATGGTGTTGTGACCATCGGCGGGACGACAGACCGGGGATACGCAAAATTTGCCAGCGGTCTGCTGGTATGCTGGGGAAATCAAGGCTTCGGGACACAGTCCATCACCACAGCGTGGGGAAATCTGTACGAAGGTCCGGAATATTGTATATTTTCGGACTTTGCATACGCCTTTTCTGCAGCACCCGCAGTAACGGCTATACAAAATTATAAGTCTAACTCTGCGTTTTTTGTGGAAGGCATTTACAGCACCACCGCAAAAAGCCCGGGCAAGTTTATCCCCGTCCGGCCAAACCCGGCATCCGTGATAGTTGCCGCGTCCTACATTGCGATAGGGAGGTGGAAATGATGGATATTATGCCGCCGCTGGAGTGGTATCTGGAGCGCCACGGGGACACCGTGGATACCCGGGTCACCTACTACCGCACGTATCTGATGCAGACCGACTATGTGGCCGCGAAGATCGCGGAATGCGCGTATCTCGGCCAGCCGGTCGAGGAGAAGTACAACGCCATCTTGCAAAAGCGCGAAGAGGCGCGTCAGGCGATCAACCGCCTGCAAAACGAAACGGAGGAATGAATATGCCGAAAATCTACCTGTCCCCGGCGGCGCACGGGAGGGACAA
>ERZ824600.2284-NODE-2284-length-20907-cov-5.982975_pt1 | contig 20907 bp, 14 predicted proteins | sample MGYA00519933_ERZ824600 | MGnify/ENA primary metagenome ERZ824600 (study PRJEB31778, sample SAMEA3449178) | human gut metagenome | biome: human gut; feature: human-associated habitat; material: faeces | place: United Kingdom | collected 2010/2012 ... | reverse complement strand
GACGCTGACAAATATGAGCCGTGGCGGATCGACTTTGAGTCTGAAAACCGTATAAACTTTGGAGGAGTTTTAAAATGTCCGTTGAAATAATTGCTCGGGAAGATCGGGGAGCGTCCGTCGACAGCTCCGGGGCCGTCAGCTTTTCACACGTTATCCAGTTCGAGGGCGATTCTCTGATGGAGATCGTTTCGAGTACTCTTCTTCCTCAGCGCGGAAGCCGGCACCCGCAGAATACCGCCTTTTTCCTGGATTCGCTGGAGGTTCAGCCGAACGGGAACAAGGGGCGTCGGGTTCAAGCTCTGGCGACGCTGAATTACAGCAACTCGACTGAGCTTACAAGATATTATGGAGGCGATCCGTGGGATCTGGGAGCCCAGAATGTAACAGAGACGACGCAGGAAGCGCAAATTGCGTTTATTTCCGGATGGGACGAGCACGGGAACGAGATTGCGAACGTCAACTCCGCCGGATGCCGGATTCTCTCCGAGACGACCGAGCCGATCATCGTTTTGAGTTTCAGCTACAATCTGGAGGCGTTCGACCGGAGAGAGCCGAAAATCGCGCGGGAGGCGATTATCAACTCCAGCACTGTCCGGGTCGCCGGTCGGAAGATCCCGGCAAAAACCGGTAAACTGTTGCCGATGGAGGCAAGTTATGTTGCGGAATACGGCGCGGAAAACGAGCTCACGCGCGAGTACTGGGATGTCAAAGCAACAATTCAGATCAAGGCGAGCGGATGGGCACGGGAAGAGCTGGACGTTGGCACAATGGCCTTTTTCCGGTCCGGATCAGGGGAACTACTCCGAATTCCGAAAAACATCTATCGGTACACGCCGTGGACAAGCAAGGAATCTTCGGACAAGTTGCGGACAGTTCCGAAATTCGGCAGTATTGATGATGTTATTGCGGCGCAGGAAAAATATGCCGAACTTTTCGAGACAGACGAGGAAAAGCAGAACGCAAAAAACGAGCTTCCATTTGAGGAGATCACGGAACCGATGCCGCTGAACGCGGACGGGACATTATTCATGGGAGCGATTGAAAACCCGACGGCGAATCCGTACAACAAGAAGATCATTTTTGATACCGTGATCGGATCGTGGTCGGCGTTCGACATGCCGGAGGAGAGGGCGTAAAAAATGGCTAGAACAAAATACGCTGTCGAATATACCGATCGGCTCCAGCGGGCAGTTGACACCGTTCTTTCCAACCCGAATTTTTCTTCCTATGTCCCCTCCAGACGGCCCGGGCGGAATACTTTCACAGGTCGGTCAACTCCGGTTAAATCGTCCGGGGGATACGAATATTCCGGAGAGTTTGCCGTCCGCATCGCAGAGTCAGAAATTGCCGAGGACGGATCCCTTGCGTCGTTGACAGTCGAAGTCCGAAACGGATTCGGATACTCATCCGGGAACACTTCCGTTCCGGGTAGATTTATTGTTTCCGGAAGAACCATCGGCATGGGAAGTTATCTCAAGCAGACCCTTTCCGCATCCGATTACGATCTGGACAATCTCTACGTCTGGCATAAAATCAATCTGGAAGACTGGTCCGGAGACAGCGCTCTTCCCAGATCTTATGTATTCACAAATTCCTTTGAAACGCCGAAAGAGGAAAACGACAGCTCCGATAAATCTTTTTACTATACTCTTCTTGCCGTGATTCGGGAAGGCGTAGTCTATCAAACTCACTTCGGCCCGATCGTGATTACGGATCGTTATTTTGATGAATCCGATCTTGAGGAAAAATAACATGGCGGACTCTTCCGAAACACAGCAGGATGCCGAACTCAAGAAATATATTTCCCGCTACTCTCTTCTTCAGTGGATGCGGATCTTTGACAGGATGCGGGAGGAGCGATACAAGTTCTACTGCCCGGAACGCGAGTTCCTGAAGCTGGAAGAAATTCTCCGGATCCGCAAGGGGCTTCCGGAAGTTGATCGGGCATATTTGCCTCTCTCGTATACCGACCGGGCTTTTTATCGGATGATTGAAGATGACGTTATCAGAAAATGGAATATCGACAGAGGATTCAACCTAAACGACCAGTCAACGCCGGCTCGGAGAATGGACGGGGAAACATGGTCCGAACGGTATCCCGATGTTCACGGGAAGAAAAGTATCCCTGTCAGCGATGTCACTAAGAGAGATTATAGCGAAGTAATGTCGGATCATGAGTACTGGGGAAGGATCATTCCGAAAATTATAGACGCATTTCATTTCTTCAACGGGAGAGTGTTTGGCGCATTTCCTTTCCGAATCGTCGGGAGAAGGTGCAGACAGCAAGATCACGAGGGGACAACGCCTGTAAAATGGACTGAAGTCGATTATTCTGAAGAGCTGGGCAATCCACCCGAATTCGGCAGTTTCCAGATCATCGGGAACGACAAGAATGGATACTATGTATTCAATACTTATGTTTATCAGCTTCAGATTCAGGATTTCGAGCCTCCTTGCGATGGACCGTATTATATCGCGGTGGTCGGAATGACGGCGGATTCGTACCAGTTCGACGGGCTGGGCGTTGCGGAATATCCCGGAGTGTTCAACGTCCTGTTTGAAGATGGACCGATTGAAGGGAAATACACCTCTCCTCTTATTGGTCCGGGGACCTTGTGGATCACGCCGGATCTGAACGATTTTGCCAATAATACGCAAAACAAGGACCTCTCCGGCGGATGCAGGATTGAAAGGACGTATCTTCTGATTACTCCGGCGGATGGATTCCGGGACCACTATATCCCGGACGGGAAATAATCCCGCCGGCAGACTCTCTCCTGATTGTTTTCTGAACGGGAAATTCCTTTTCAAGGAACAAAAAAAACGGCACGTTTGTAAAACGCTTTTTTTATGGTATATTTCCCAGACAGATCCAAAACGCTTACAGGAGATCGAACACCATGCTGCCGTTTTCGCCGCTTTCGCTCGCCCTCCGAAGAAGAGAGTCGAGTTCCAGATATCGGATTCGTTCCCGTTTTTTTGCCATTGCCGTTCTCCTCTTCTCGTGCGCGGTTTTCTGCGCCTGTTCCTCCGAGGATAAAAAACGGGGTCAGGAAAACCCGGAACAGAAATATCCGAAACTCCGCAATTATACACTGGATCTTTCCATCATCTCCACCCGGGGGAATTACCGGCGGTCCGATGTCAATCCGATTCTCCGATTCTCCGTGCGGAACGCCGGAGCCAATCAGCTCTCCATCCACGAATGGAAAATGCACGAACAGGAGAATATCCGGGTCCTTTACGCCCCCTGCCCCGAACGCGGCAAGGCGACAAAACTTCCTCCGGAAGCATGGAAGGAATCCGAACGGCTGATCCTGAAAGGCGGCGTTCCCCGCTATCCGCTGGAACTGGCGCCCAACAACGCCGTGCTCGTCGACGTGCCGCTGAACTTCATCCGGAAACTGAACAAACCGGGACGCTATGCCGTCAAAGGAGAACTGGATCTTTATTCCGTTTCCGCCGAAAGCGTCCCGATTGAAATCGAAATTCAATAAAGAGGCGATCCGCTCATGAATCCCGTACAGACTCCCGCACCCGGTGTTCACCGGCTTCTCTACACTGGAGACGTCCTCCAGATTTCTCTCAAGGCTGAAGGAAAAGGCCGTGCCTTCCTGCGTACCAATCTCGGAAACGCCGCAGTCCGGCGGGCGGAAACGGTCTCCCTCGTCGATCAGGGACTCGCCTCCCCCGGACAGGACTGGCATGACATCCCCATGATGGAGACGGGAAACGGCGAATTCTCCATTCGTCTTGCTCTGATTGAAACCGGTCACTTCGAAGCAAAAGCCTTCTTCCTTCCGGAAAATTCCACGGTGGAGCAGTGGCCGGATGGACCCAATCTCCATGTCAATGTCTCCCCGGCGCCCTACTGCTGTGCGAATTCGATCTACTGCGCCTTTGTCCGCCAGTTCGGCGAAAACAAGACAAAAGCAGCCACCGGACCCGATCAGATGCCGGCTCGCACCGCCGCGGAACAGGAGCTCGATCACGATCACTACACCGTCATTCCCTCCTCAGGGACCTTCCGCGCCCTGATCCGGGAACTCGACCATATCTTCGACCGCCTCAAATGCCGGATCCTTCATCTGCTGCCGATCAACCCGACCCCGACCGTCTACGGACGCATGGGACGGTTCGGCAGTCCCTACGCCTCTCTGGACTTCACCGCGGTCAACCCGGAACTCGCGGAGTTCGACAAGAAGGCCACGCCGCTGGAACAGTTCATCGAACTGGTGGACGCCGTACACAGCAAAAACGGAAAGCTCTTCATCGACATCGCCATCAATCATACAGGATGGGCATCCAAAATTCACGAGATCCATCCGGAATGGCTGAAGCGGAAAGACGACGGAACCATTGTGTCGCCCGGCGCATGGGGAACGGTCTGGGAGGACCTCACCGAACTGGATTATTCCAAACAGGAACTCTGGAAATACATTGCCGATGTCTTCATCACCTGGTGCTCCCGCGGCGTCGACGGATTCCGGTGCGATGCCGGATACATGATCCCGATCCCCGCCTGGGAATACATCATCGCCCGCGTCCGGGAAAACTATCCCGACATCATCTTCCTTCTGGAAGGCCTCGGCGGCGATCCCGCCGTCACCACCCGCCTGCTCGATTACGCCAACATGAACTGGGCCTATTCCGAACTCTTCCAGAACTACTCCAAGGAACAGGTCGAAGGATATCTGAATTACGCCTGGCGCGAATCCCTCGGAAACGGTCTGATGGTGCATTATGCGGAAACGCACGACAACTCCCGTCTTGCGGCCGTCTCCGAAACCTACGCGAAAATGCGCACCGCCCTTTCCGCCCTCGCCTCCATGAACGGCGCATTCGGATTCGCCAACGGCGTGGAGTGGTTCGCCAAGGAAAAAATCGACGTGCATGAGGCCCGCGGTCTCTCCTGGGGCGCCACCCCCAATCAGGTGGAGATGATCGGGAAACTCAATACGCTGCTGCTCACGCATCCGGCCTTCCACAATGGGGCGACGGCGACCATGATCGACTCCGGCTCCCCGAACGCCGTGGTTTTCCGCCGCATCGACGCATCCGGGAAAAAGATCGTTCTCTGCGCGGTCAATCTCGACTGCGCCCGCTCGACCGTCATCAACTGGGATCCTCACGCATCCTGCTCCAGCGGTCTGACCTCCTACGATCTGCTCTCCGCCGAAACGGTGGATATTCAAGTTGTCGATCACATGCGCTTCCAGCTGGAGCTGGCCCCCGGAGAGGCCCGCTGCCTCTCCTGCGATCCGGACGATCTGGCCCGGATTCAGAAAGCCAACGCCAGCATTTTCGACCGTTTCTCCAAGACGGAAGTGCAGGAAGCGCAGTCCATGGCTCTGAAATGTATCGCGTTCCTCCGCCGTTCGCTCGTTCTTCAGAAAGAGGACGATCCGTTCCGCGACGCGGAAAAACTGCTGGATTCCCCGGAAGAGTACCTGAAAACCCTCCAGCCCGATCTCAAAGATCATCCCTACATTCTGTGGAAATGGCCGGAGGACCGCAATCGCAATGTGATGATTCCCCCGGGCAAGTTTCTTCTTCTGGTTGCGCCGGTCCGGTTCCGCGCGACGCTCTGCGTGGAAAACGAGCCGCAGCAGGAATACAACAGTCTGGTGGATGCGAAGGGACGCCATTTTGCAATCTATTATCCGCAGTCGCAGGAGCTTCCGCATAAACGGGCCCTTCTGCACTTCTCGGCATTCTCGGAGGGGAAAGTCATTCGGGATGAAGGACATCTGCTGCTTCTGGCGCCCGATATCCTGAAAACAACCGTGACCTATTCCCACGACTATATCCGGAAACATGCGCCGCTGACATGCATGCAGGCGAACGGACGCGGCGCGCTGATGCATCTGCGGCTCGACCAGCCGGCGGTGGCATCCCGTTACGATGCGGTCATGCTGGCGAATCTGAGTCCGGATCATCCGGAAGACCGGCATATCATGTTCCGCCGTCTGCGGATCTGGCTTCTGCATCATGCGCGGACCCAGGAGGTCTCCCTCGCCTGTCTCCGGAACTTCGAACGGGCCGCGGACGGAGGAGCCGTCTGGAATTACCATGTCCCGACCGGAAACGGACTCTATGTGGATATCAGCGTCAAGATCGAGATCCTCCCGGGAAAGAATCAGACGCGGATCTCCTTCCTCCGCCGGGAAATGCGCGGACACGACTACCTGAAAGAAGACGCCTCGGTCAAACTCATCGTCCGTCCGGATCTGGAAGACCGCAATTTCCATTGCGCCACCAAAGCCTCCGGACTGGAATCGGTCTGGCCTGGCAAGGTCCTCTTCAAGGAACGCGGATTCGAATTCACCCCCGCACCGGGACGCACACTCTCGCTCACCGTCTCCTCCGGACGCTTCACGCCGGAAGCCGAATGGAGCTACATGATCTGGCAGCCGAACGAGGCCGACCGCGGTCTGGATCCCTATTCCGACACCTACAGCCCGGGATATTTCGACTTTGATCTGATCGACGGTTCCGCCGTTCAGATCGCCGCCTCCATTCAGACCGCCGACGAGCCGGAAAAACTCCAGCCAGCCCGTCCGGTTCCCGCAGACTTCCATCCGGAAACCGATCTCGGCATCGAATACAGCATGCTGAACGCCATGCGGGCGTTCGTGGTAAAGCGGGGATCGCTGAAAACGGTCATAGCCGGCTATCCGTGGTTCCTCGACTGGGGACGGGATACGCTGATCGCCGCACGCGGACTGGTTGCCGCACGCGAATTCCGCGAAGATGTCAAGGCGATCCTTCTCCAGTTCGCCCGGTTTGCGGAACACGGCACCATCCCGAACATCATCCATGGCGACAGTGTGGGCAACCGGGATACCAGCGACGCGCAGCTCTGGCTCTTCACCGCCGCTGAAGATCTCTGCAAGGCCGAACACTCCACCGCCTTCCTCAGCACGGAGGTCAAGGACGGCAAAAACCTTCTCGACATCCTCGAAGACATCGCCTGCGATCTGATCGACGGCACTCCGAACGGGATCCGCATGGATGCGGAATCCGGTCTGATCTTCAGCCCAGCCCACTTCACCTGGATGGACACCAACTATCCGGCCGGCACACCGCGGGAAGGATATCCCATCGAGATTCAGGCGCTCTGGTTTGCCGCGCTCCGCTTCCTCTCCACGGTTTCCGCGACGCCGGACCGCTGGAAGAATCTGGCGGAAAAAGTTCGCAGCTCCATCGGAACGCTGTTCCGGTCGGAAGATGGGACGTTCCTTTCCGACTGTCTGCACTGCGCCTCCGGCGTTCCGGCTTCCCAGGCGGTCAAGGACGACCACATCCGCCCGAACCAGCTGTTCGCAATCACGCTCGGGGCGGTCGACGACAAGGAATTCGGACGATCCATTCTGGACGCCACCTCCTGTCTGCTTGTTCCGGGCGCCATCCGCTCTCTGGCCGACCGTCCGACCCGCTATCCGCTTCCGATCCGCGGAGCAGACGGCCAGCTTCTGAACGATCCGAACCGTCCCTTCTGGGGAAGCTATGAGGGCGATGAGGATACCCGCCGCAAACCGGCGTATCATAACGGCACCGCATGGTCCTGGCCCTTCCCCTCCTACTGCGAGGCCTATGCCATGATGTATGAGAAGACGGGGGTCGCCGTGGCAAGATCCCTGCTCTCCTCCTGCGAGATGATCATGCGGACCGGCTGCGTGGGCCAGATCGCGGAAATTCTCGACGGCAACTATCCGCACCGCCAGCGCGGCTGCGACGCGCAGGCCTGGGGCATGACGGAATACTACCGGGTCTGGAAACTCCTGCACCAATAATCAACATCACAAGGGGAGATCACTTATTATGGACACGATCACTCAGGTTCTGGATGCGCAGAGACGGTTTTCCGCCTGGAATCTCGACGTCCGTCTGGACGCCCTCCGGGCGCTGTTCGATGAAATCAAGGCCAGTCAGCCGCAGATCTGCGAGGCGCTGAAACAGGATCTCGGAAAGACGGAATTCGAATCCGTCGCCACGGAAACCTCCATCGTGTTGGAGGAACTTTCCGCGATGATCCGGAAACTGCCGCTCTATGCCTCGGTCAAAAAGGTTGCGACCTCGATGCTGAACTTCCCCTCCAAAGGACGCATCTGCCCCGAACCGCTCGGCAATGTGCTGATCTTCTCCGCATGGAACTACCCGTTCCAGCTGGCGATGATGCCGCTGATCGGCGCAGTCGCCGCAGGAAACCGCGTGATCCTCAAACCGGCGGAGCAGGCGGAGCATACGGCAAAGATCCTCGAAGTGATTATCCGGAAAGTGTTCAAGGAGGAACATGTGGCGGTCTTCAACGGAGGGATTGATGTAGCGGTCCGTCTGCTCCGGGAAAAGTTCGATGCAATCTTCTACACGGGCGGAACCGAAGGCGGAAAGGCGGTCATGCGCGCAGCCGCGGAGTTCCTGACCCCGGTCACGCTGGAACTCGGAGGGAAGAGTCCCTGCATCGTGGACTCCGATGCGAAGCTGAGTCTCTCGGCCAAACGGATCGTCTGGGGAAAATTTCTCAACGCCGGGCAGACCTGCGTGGCGCCGGACCATCTCTATGTGCACAGCTCCATCAAGAAAGCCTTCATGGAGAAACTCCTCTACTGGATCCGTCATTTTTACGGAGTGGACCCCGCCGCCTCCCCCGACTACCCGCGCATCATCAACGAACGCCATTTCGACCGTCTCCTGAAGCTGATGGGACAGGGAACGATCCTCTGCGGAGGAAATTTCGACCGGGCCAGCCGCTTCATCGCGCCGACCGTCATCGACGGCATCACCTGGAACGACCCCGTCATGCAGGAAGAGATCTTCGGCCCGATTCTCCCGATCCTCACGTTCAACAACATCAACGAAGTCATCGCCCAGATCAACGCGCACTCCAAGCCTCTGGCGCTCTACTACTTCGGGAAAGACAACGTGGAACAGGTGCTGGAGCAGACCTCCTCCGGCGGAGTCTGTGTCAATGAAACCGTTACGCAGCTTCTGAATCCGGAAATGCCTTTCGGCGGCGTCGGCGGAAGCGGATTCGGCGCATATCACGGGAAATACTCCTTCGACACATTCTCCCACTACAAGCCGATCATGATCAAATCCACCACGGTCGATCTTCCGATGCGCTATCCGCCCAATCTGAACAAAAATCTGAAGATGCTCAAGTTCGTCTCCAAATAAAAGGGACTCGAACATGAATCGTGCAGAATTCCAGAAAAAGACCGCCTTTTCCGTGGAATTCTGTACGGTTCTGGAGAAATACGGTCTGGAATCTCCGGAAGCGGAAATCCCGCCTCCCTGTTTCCAGATCTCCTTTTTTGAACATTATGCGCCGAAACTCGGCGTGCCGCTCCCCTTCGCATCCGAAATTCCCGAACTGATCCGGCGGATAAAGCAGGAAAAAACTCTGCAGATCTATGCAAACTGCATTCTGAATGCGGCCTTGCAGAAGGGAAGCTGGGAACTCGGAAACTGGCCCGGACCGCACACTCTTCTCTCGGAACGGCAATGCGGATTGTATCAGCTGCTGATCGCCATGGCGGCTTTGCCGAGGATCGAAGAAAGCTATCGAAAACACGGTCTTTCCGCATCCTTTGCGGACGGACCGGCAAAGTGGATCGGCGGAACAATCGCCCTCTACGCGGCCGCGCATAACGGCAATCCGGGGCATGATCTGCGTCAGATCACGTGGCTGAAAAATTATATCGACAACCGCCTGTTCCGGATCGGCAGATTCGAATACCTGATTCACCCACGTCCGGACTGGCTCCCGGCCGTCTACCGGAGTCGGCAAACCGGGCGGACAGAGGCTCTCTGTCCGGAAGGATGGATTCTGAAGAGCGACGGGTTCCGCGCCCCTCGAAACGAGCCGATCCGGAAGGAATGGACGATCGCTCATCTGGAAAAATCGAACCATGCCGTTTCCGGAATTCCCATTCATCCGGCAAAGGGACGGGCGGAGATTTTCCGGTGGGAAACACTTCCGCTGACAGAATATTTTCCCGTCTTCTCCGCGGAGGAGTGGGTTCCGAGTCTCCATATTCCGGCAGGAGGTGGAATGAAGCTGGAACTGGCAGGGGAATCCCTGAGGGAGGCCGTCTCCTTTTTCCGCACCTGCTTTCACCGGGAGATCACCGGATTCTGCTGTGAATCCTGGATTCTCAATCCGGACTGGATCACCGAGCTGCCCGATTCCAATCTGACCCGTCTGATGAGAGAAGTTTATCTGTTCCCCATCCAGGAAACGGAACGGGCCGGTCTTTTCTTCGTCTACGGACGTGACGACGGCGATCTCTCCTCCTATCCGGCCGACAACTCCCTGCGCCGCGCCTTCCGCCATCTCATCGACACCGATCATCCTCTTCGCGAAGGCGGCATGTTTCTCCTCACAGCCGACCTCCCCCGTTTCGGAACCGGAACCTATCGTTCAATCGCTTTGCAGACTTCTTAAACAACTTGCTGTTATATTTTTCACAAATCTTGATTCCGGATCTTTCCGCTTCCTCTTTCTCCAATCCGTCTTTTTTGGATGCGACCTATTTGAACTCATTTTAATTCCAGAAACAGGGAAAACAGAGAGATTTTTCTCATAAAAAGCCCCGTCTTTGTGCATTGTTTCACAGCTTCTTTCCTCTTTGCGCAACGAAAAATATAAAAAAATCACAAAGGGGACTTGAAATCTCTGTGAAATGATGTACATTAAACGCCATCAGGATGAAAAACAAACTTTCAGAGCGTGAAAGACTTTTTCAGCAAACAGTGAAAACACGAGGTGAAAATATGGCAAAGAAAATTGCACCGGAAACAGACACTAAGGCTGCGGCCGAAGCGGAAAAGCAGCTCCAGGAACTGAATGAGATCATTTCAAAAGTCAAGGCGGCTCAGACCAAGTACGCAACCTACACACAACAGCAGGTTGACGACATCTTCCGCGCCGCAGCGCTCGCAGCCAACCAGGCCCGAATCCCCCTCGCCAAGATGGCCGTCGAAGAGACCGGAATGGGAGTCGTGGAAGACAAGGTGATCAAAAACCACTTCGCTTCCGAATACGTCTACAATAAATATAAGACCTACAAGACCTGCGACACCATCGAATACGATGAAGGGTTCGGCATCATGAAACTGGCCGAACCGGTCGGTCTGATCGCCGGTATCGTCCCGACCACGAACCCCACCTCCACCGCGATCTTCAAATCCCTCCTGGCGCTGAAGACCCGCAACGGAATCATCTTCTCCCCCCATCCGAGAGCGAAACGCTCCACCATCGAAGCGGCCAAGGTCGTTCTGAAAGCCGCCGTGGAAGCCGGAGCCCCGGAAGGAATCATCGGCTGGATTCCGGAACCGACCGTCGCACTCAGCCAGCATCTGATGAGCCATCCGATGATCAATCTGATCCTCGCAACAGGCGGACCCGGAATGGTGAAGGCGGCATACTCCAGCGGAGTTCCCGCAGTCGGCGTCGGCGCAGGCAACACCCCGGCAGTGTTCGATGAGACATGCGATATTCTCATGGCCGTCAGCTCCGTGCTCCAGAGCAAGACCTTCGACAACGGAATGATCTGCGCATCGGAACAGTCCGTCACCGTCGTGGAATCCATCTATGACGACGTCAAGGCCGAATTCATCAAGCGCGGCGCCTACATCCTGAACAAGGCTGAGGCAAAGAAGGTCGGAGAGACCATTATCCTCAACGGCAAACTCAATGCGAAAATCGTCGGTCAGAGCGCCGCGACGATCGCCAAGATGGCCGGTGTGACCGTCCCGGAAGACGCCAAGGTCCTGATCGCGGAAACCAACGGAGTCGGACCCGACTATCCCTTCTCCCGCGAAAAGCTCTCCCCGATTCTCGCCCTCTACAAGGTGAAGGACTTCGACGAGGCACTCGTCCGTGCGGAACAGCTGCTGGAGTTCGGCGGTCTCGGCCACACCAGCGTGCTCTACACCAACCCGCGGAACACCGACCGGATCACCCGCTTCGGAAACGCCATGAACACCTGCCGTGTTCTGATCAACATGCCTTCCAGCCAGGGCGCTATCGGCGACATCTACAACTTCAAGCTGGATCCCTCTCTCACACTCGGCTGCGGATCATGGGGCGGCAACTCCGTCAGTATGAACGTTTCCCCGAAACACCTCTTGAACATCAAAACGGTCGCCCAAAGGAGAGAAAACATGCTCTGGTTCCGAGTTCCGCCGAAAATCTATTTCAAATATGGCTGCCTGAGAGAAGGTCTGAGCGATCTGCATGACAAGAAGCGCGCCTTCTTCGTCACCGACAAGTTCCTCTATGAGAACGGCATCCTCAACGACGCTCTGGATTTCCTCGAAGAAATGGGAATCAAAAGCGAAGTCTTCTCCGACGTTCTCCCGGATCCGACGCTCGCCACAGCCCGCAAAGGTCTGGAACGGATGAACTCCTTCCATCCCGATGTGATCATCGCCGTGGGCGGCGGCTCCCCGATGGACGCAGCTAAAATCATGTGGCTGATGTATGAACATCCGGAAGTGCACTTCAGCGATATCGCCCTGCGCTTCATGGACATCCGCAAACGGGTGTACAAGTTCCCGAAACTCGGCGAAAAGGCCTCTCTGGTTGCGATTCCGACCACGTCCGGAACCGGATCCGAAGTCACTCCGTTCGCCGTCATCACCGACGAGACCACCGGATACAAATATCCCCTCGCCGACTACGAACTGACCCCGACCATGGCCATCATCGACACCCGTCTGGTGATGAACATGCCGAAAAAGCTCACCGCCTACTCCGGTATCGACGCTCTGGTCCACGCGCTGGAAGCCCGTGTTTCGATCCTCGCATCGGAATACACGAACGGACTCGCCCGCGAAGCGGCCCGTCTGGTCTTCAAGTACCTCCCGGCCGCCTACGAGAACGGAACGGTCGACGAGAAAGCGCGTGAAAAAGTCCACCACGCCTCCACCATCGCCGGCATGGCCTTCGCCAACGCCTTCCTCGGTGTCTGCCATTCGATGGCGCATAAACTCGGAGCCGCGTTCCACATTCCGCACGGACTGGCCAACGCACTGCTGATCAACGAAGTGATCCGCTTCAACGCGACCACCAAGCCGACCAAGCAGGGCACCTTCCCGCAGTACAAGTGCCCGGATGCCAAGGAACGTTACGCAAGTCTCTCCGACTTCCTGAAACTCGGCGGACGAAACGACGATGAAAAAGTCGAGCTTCTCATCCAGAAGGTTCAGGAACTCAAAGACAGACTCCAGATCCCGAAGACCATTCAGGAAGCCGGAGTCCCCGAGAAGGAGTTCCTCGCCGCACTCGACAAGCTCAGCGAAGACGCCTTCGACGATCAGTGCACCGGCGCCAATCCGCGCTATCCGCTGATCTCGGAAATCAAGGAGATGTTCCTCCACGCATATTACGGAAAATAAAACGTGACTTTTTCCGGATTCGGGTTATATTACGGTATAACCCGAATCTTTTTTTATGCACACAGGGCACAGGAGGAAGCGTTTTATGGCAAAACCGAAAATTGTCGTCTGTATCGGCAGTTCCTGCTTCTCGCGAGGCAATGAACGAAATGTGGAAGTGATTCAGAAATATCTGGAAGAACATCATTTGAAGGATGAAGTGGACGTCGAGCTGGAAGGATCCCTCTGCCAGGGACGGTGCGCGGACGGCCCGATCGTGGTCGTGGACGGACAGGTCTACACCAAGGTCGATCGCGGCGTCATGCTCGACCTGATGAAAAAATTATTTCCTGAAATGTAGGATCCTCCATTTGCAATTTCCCGGAATGGGATGTTATATTGTCCGTAAACCCGAATTTACAGGATGACCATGAATCAGAATTTCCCAATCTATACAACGGCCAACGAGTGCCAGGACTGCTATAAATGCGTCCGTCACTGCCACTGCAAAGCAATTCGAATCGTCAATGCCAGAGCCGCCGTGATTCCGGAACTGTGCGTCAGCTGCGGCGAATGCGTCAAGGTCTGTCCGGCGGAGGCAAAGAAAATCCGTTCGGATCTCTCCCGCGCACAATATCTGATCCAGTCGGGCGCACGGGTCTATGCCTCGGTCGCGCCAAGCTATGTGGGGTATTTTAAAGGAATTTCCATCGGGAAACTCGCCGGCGCACTGAAACGTCTCGGGTTCGCCGGAGTCAGCGAGACCGCAATCGGAGCGCAGCTCGTCAGCGCGCAGACGGCAGAACTGCTGGACGATGCAAAACCGGGGGTCTACCTGTCCAGCGCATGTCCGGCCGCGGTGGATTTCATCCGCAAATATTATCCGCAATGGACGGAAAGCATTCTGCCGGTCGTCTCGCCGGTGATGGCACACTGCAAACTGCTCCGGAAAACATTCGGAAATGATATCAAAACAATCTTCATCGGTCCCTGCGCCGCCAAGAAAAACGAGGCGGACCGCAATCCGGATGAACTGAATCTTGCCATCACCTTCGCCGCGTTGGAATCCTGGCTGAAAAGCGCCGGAGTCACCTGGGCGTCCGTGGCCGAGGAGCCGCTGGTCCCCTCCCCTGCGGAAGAGGGAAGGCTCTATTCCATCGAAGGCGGAATGAACGATACACTCCGGGATCCGAAAATGGATTCGCGCCTCATCGCCGTTTCCGGACTGCCGAACATCTCCCGGATGATCGAAAAGGTCGATCTGGAAGCTCTGAAGAAAAACGGAACAAAAATGTTCATCGAGATGCTCGCATGCGACGGTGGATGCGTCAACGGGCCTGTAATGGAACGCGGGTCCTCCCGTGTCGACGTCCTGCTGGAAACGGCATCCCATGCGCCGCATCGCTCCAGTCTCGGACGGGAAGTGCCGGTCGATATCCGCCAGTATGTCTACCCCGACCATCTCAAGCAGCCCGAGCCCGACGAGGCCGCCATTCAGCAGGCTCTCGAGAAAATCGGAAAATTCTCCGCCGAAGACGAACTCAACTGCGGCGGATGCGGATACAACAGCTGCCGCGAATTCGCACGGGCAATGCTCGACGGAAAAGCGGAAACCTCCATGTGTCTTTCCTATCTGCGCAAGATTTCGCAGAAGACCAGCAATGCGCTGATCAAATACATTCCGGTCGCCGTGGTCATCACCGATCAGAATCTTCAGGTTCTGGAGTGCAACCGGCACTTCGCGGAACTCTGCGGAGAGGATACTCTTCTGGCGTATGACTCCTGCGGGAATCTGAACGGTGCGTATCTCTCCTCGATGATCGAATTCACGGATCTTTTTGAGAGCGTTCTGGCCAATGGCGGAGAGATTGAAAAATTCAACCAGGTCTGCGGGAACCGGATTCTGAACATCAGCGTGTTTGCCATCACTCCGGGACAGGCCGTCGGCGCGGTGATTCAGGACGTGACTCAGAATGAACTCAAACGCGAACAGATCGCGGAACGGGCCAAAGAGGTGATCCGGAAAAACGTCATGACCGTTCAGAAGATCGCCCGCTACCTCGGAGAGCATATGGCCGATACGGAAATTCTGCTCAAAGAGGTCGCCGGATCCTACGCGGAACCGAAGGACAAGGAGAACACTCCGAAATGAAATACGACACCCCCTTCGTCGAAATGGAGTGCTGCCAGCTGACCAAGGACGGTCAGGCCGCATGCGGTGACGATTTCCAATGGCTGAGACTGGAAAACGAAAACCGCAACATCGCGGTTCTCTCCGACGGACTCGGCAGCGGAATCAAAGCCCATCTTCTGGCCAACATGACCACGACGATGGCGCTGAAATTCATCCGCTCGAACATGGATATTCTCCAGTCGGCGGAGACGATCATGGATACCCTCCCCGTCTGCGAAATCCGCAAGATCAGCTATGCCACTTTTACGATCTTCGATATGCAGATGGGCGGGAAAACCCGCGTCATCGAAATGGGCAATCCGCCGTTCATCCACCTGCGCGGAGCTCTGGAGATTCCGCCATCTTCCACGAAGACCCTGGTCTCCGAACGGTGGCCGGATCGCGAAATGCAGCTTTCCGAACTGCGTCTTGAAGTGGGCGACCGGCTGATCGCCTGCTCCGACGGCGTCACCCAGGCCGGTCTCGGCCGCCGCGAATACAAGTTCGGATGGACCCGGCGCGGATGCATGCAGTTCATTCAGGACCTGATCCGGGAACAGCCCGATATTTCCGCCAAAGACATTGCTCAGGCGGTTGCCTATCAGGCGCTCTCGATCAACCGCGACCACAAGTGCATCGACGATATCAGCTGCATGGTGATCTATCTGCGCAAACCGCGCGTCTGCCGCGTTCTGACCGGACCGCCGTTCCGCAAGGAGCGCGATCATGAGTTTGCCGCGCTCGCCCTGCCGGAAACCGGTGCGGACAAGGTCGTCATCTGCGGCGGAACCACCGCCAATATCGTCGAACGCGAACTGCGGACGAAAACGGAGATCGATCTGAAGATGGTCCGCTTCAGCAAAGGACTTCCGCCGCCGGGAAAGATTCCGGGCATCGGACTGGTCACCGAGGGGATCCTGACGCTGACCCGCGTCGCCTCGGATCTGGAAAACGGAAACTGGGAGGATTCTCCGCCGGCGGCAAAGGACATCATCAACGAGATGATGGAAAGCGATATCATAGAATTCATTGTCGGAACCAAGGTCAACGAGGCGCATCAGGACCCGAATCTGCCGATCGACCTGGAAATCCGCCGGAACATTATCAAACGACTTCAGGATGTTCTGCAACAGAACTACCGGAAAAAGTTACAGTCAAATATTATTAAAGAAGGAGGTCGGGAATATGGAGAACCGTAAAATTGCCGTGGAAATCTGCTGCGGAACGGCATGCTACATGCTCGGAGCCGCGGAACTGCTCCGGCTGGAAACCATCATGCCGGAAGACTGGAAGGAGAGTGTGGACGTCTCCGCAATCCCCTGTCTGGAAGCCTGCTCCAACGACAATCTGGGCGGAGCGCCCTTTGTCAAAATCGACGGAGAACTGATGAGCAACGCCACCGTGGAATCCGTCTGCGAAAAGATCTTCAATATTCTGAAAAACCGCGGAGGAAAAGCATGAGCAATGGCGCGGAACGCATGCGTCGCGAGCTGATGATTCGTCTCGTACGGGATTTCAAAGCGGGAACTCTGGAAGAGACGATTGATCATATTCCTCTTTCCATCCGTCCGAAAAATACAAAATCGAGCCGCTGCTGCATCTATCATGACCGCGCGGTTCTGAAATACCGCCTCATGGCCCTGCTCGGATTCTCCTCCGAAGAGGAGACCGATGAACTCCGCCCGCTGAAATCCTATCTTCAGCAGGCCATCGCCGAAAAGGATAAAAAGGAGCCGAAACCGCCGCTTTCCGTCTGCGGAGCCGCCTGCTCCTCCTGTCCGGAAAGTCGGTATTATGTGACACCGACCTGCCGCGGATGTTTTGCAAGGCCCTGTCTCTTCAACTGTCCGAAAGGGGCGATCAGCGTGGAGAATCAGCAGTCCCGCATCGACTACACAAAATGCATCAAATGCGGAAAGTGTCAGCAGGTCTGCCCGTTCAATGCGATCATCAAAACCACGGTCCCGTGCGAAGAGGCCTGTCCGGTCGGCGCCATCCACAAAAACGAAAACGGTGTGGCGGAGATCGATTTCGATCACTGCATCTTCTGCGGAAAATGTTTCAGCAAATGTCCGTTCAGCGCCGTCATGGAACGCTCTCAGCTGATCCCGATCCTCGAAGCGATCAAGGAAGGACGGGAGGTCATCGCCATGGTGGCTCCCTCGGCGTTGATGCAGTTCCCCGGAACGGTGGAACAGCTCTTCAGCGCCATTCACAAGGCCGGGTTCTCCAACGTGATGGAGGTGGCGCTCGGGGCGGAAATGACAACGGAACATGAAGCGGCGGAATTCGTCGAAAAAATGGTCGCGGGACAGCCGATCATGACGACATCCTGCTGCACGGCCTACGTCGAACTCGTCAAGCGCCATGTTCCCGAATTCTTCGACAAGGTTTCCACAACCCCCAGTCCGATGAAGTATGCCGGACGCATCGCCCGGAAGGAGCATCCGAACGCGCTGAACGTCTTTATCGGTCCCTGCATCGCCAAACGGTGGGAGGCGGAAAATGCGCCGGAAATCGACTATGTCATGACCTTCGAGGAGCTCGGAGCCATCCTTGCCGGACTCGGAATCGACATCATGAAACAGGAACCGTGGGTTCTGGATCATCCCGCCGCGCCGACCGCAAGAAATTATGCGAAAAGCTGCGGCGTGACAGAGGCGGTCCTCACGGAAATGAGTCAGAAAAATCCGGAATTCGAAAAGATGAATTTCAAGCTCGATCCGAAATCCATCAACGGAATCGACAAGAAAACCGCCAAACTCCTGAAGCTCTATGCGATGGGGAAAATGCCCGGCAATTTCCTCGAAGTGATGAGCTGCGGCGGCGGATGCGTCGGCGGTCCGTGTTCGCTGATCAAATAAGAAGAAAAATACTCGGAAGGGGAGCTGTCCGAAAGGAAAAAAGGAGAACAGAATGTTCCAGTTCCAGACAGATCCCCGTTTGCCGAAACGAAACAGCCCGGCGGAATCCGCCTCCGCCGGGAGTTTTCCCATCCCGATCCGGACATTCCGCGCCCTCGGAGAAGAAAGATGAAGCACCCCTCCCCTGATCCCATCGACGACCGGACCATTGTGCTGGATTCCGGGAAAACCCGGATGTCCGATCCGGGAAGGCGGGGAAAAGGCGGCATCTCCGGATCCCCGTCTTCGGACAGATCGCGCGGATTCTTCTTCCTCTTCATCCGGAAACGCCGCCTTGTCGACACCCGAATCGAAGAACTCAAAGACCGGAAAACTCCGCAGAATGTGCTCTTTTCCGGTCAGGAACAGAAACTGGACTTTCTGGAGAATGAGTACGAACTCAAAACGGAACTGGCCCGGGGTGGACAGGGAACGCTCTTTCTGGGGATCGACAAAAAACTGCGGCGGCAGGTCGCCATCAAATCCCTCCGTCCGGAACAGTGCGAGGATCTGCGTCAGCGCAGTCTTTTTCTAAACGAGGCCCGGGTGACCGCACAGCTCGACCATCCGGCCATCGTGCCGGTCTATACGCTGAACTCCGATCGGAAAAACGGACTCCATCTGGCGATGAAACGAATCAACGGCGTCACGCTGAAGGCGTATCTGGATCAGGTTTCCATGCACTACCGTCTGGACGGAGTGGATTCGTTCGACGAGGCAAAGGCGTTGCAGAACCGGCTCGAAATCTTTCTGAAAATCTGCGACGCCCTCGAATACGCCCACAGCCGGAACGTCATGCACTGCGATCTGAAACCGGCCAATATCATGATCGGAGAGTACCACGAAGCCTACATCATGGATTGGGGAATCGCACGGCCGATTCAGGCAGGGGAGACTCGGAGAACCCTGGTCGGGACCCCTCAGTACCTCGCGCCGGAAGCCATCGTGGGAGATCCGTGCGACCAGAGAGCGGATATCTTCGCAATGGGCGCGATCCTCTTTGAAATGGTCATGCTGAAAAACGCCTTCACCGGAAATACTCCGGAAGAGGTCATGACCCGAATCCGGGACGGACTCCAGGAAACGCCGGAACACCGCTTCGGAGTCCCCGTCTCCCGCGACCTGAAAGCCATTCTCCGGAAAGCCATGGCCGCCGATCCGGAAAAGCGCTACTCCAAGATCTCGGAACTCTCCTCGGATCTGCGCCGGTATCTGGCCGGTTATGAAGTCAGTGTCCGCCCGGACGGACCGCTGATGCGCATCGCACGATGGAGCTACAGCCATCGGAAAACTTCGCTGATCCTTCTGCTCCTCGCGCTGCTGACCGGTCTCGGCGCCCTCGCCCACTCGTTCTATCAGAGTTACCGCTTCTCCGAGGCAATGCGGGAACGGGATCTGGCACTGAGCGCCGCGTACTCCATCTGCACCCGCGCCGCCTATCAGCTCGATGAACAGTTTCTGAAACTGGAACACATGACAAGTCTTCTGGCCGCGGATGTGCAGTATCTGCTGCGCAACGACCTCTTTCTTGCGCCGCCGAAAGAGCTGAAATACCGCTCGGTGGACGAAATGCGGCGAATCCATCTGCCGGGAATGATCTACTCCAGTTTTCATCGGGGAATCATTGATCCGACCATTCTGGTGTACAATCTCACAAACGATACCGATCGGACAACGCTGACCCGTCGTCTGGATCCTCTTTCCCGTTTTCTACCCCGCCTTCTTCAGGTTCTCCTGGTCAGTCCGCGCAACGCCCAGGTCCGTCCGGACCGGGTGGAGGCAATGAAAAAGGAGGCTTTCTCGTCGGGGACTCCGGCAATCCGCATCCTCTTTGCGTTCCACGACGGACTCTATGCGGCCTTTCCGGCAAGCGGGGCATTCCCGCTGCAGTACGATCCCCGAACCCGTCTCTGGTATCAGGTGGTACTGCGGCAGGAGAAAAAAAATTTCCCCGTATGGACCGCACCCTATATCGACAGCATCCCGGAAATCGGACTGGTCATCTCCTGTTCGGTTCCGCTGCGCATGCCGGACGGGCGCGGCAACGGGGTCTGCGCGGTGGATATCTCTCTGGACGAACTGATCGAGGAGCTGCACTCCTCCGGCAACGCGGGCCCGCACGTGCTCGAGAAGGCGATCATGGACGACGACGGCAGAATCATCGTCTCCACCACCAGGGACTTCGCCGACATCGCCCGGTCGAATTACCGGAGCCCGGACGATGAGGTCGTCTTCAAGCAGCTCGAAAACCGCGCCGTTCTCGACGATATGAAAAAGCGGAAATTCGGAGTCGTCACCATTCAGGAACCCGACGGAAACGAAACGGTCTACACCTTCTGCCACATCCGCTCGGTCAACTGGTTCTATATCGAAAAGCTCGACATGCGCAATCTGCTGGCCTTTTTCCGCCGCTGAGCGGCCGGCCTCATACCATTGCCCGCAACC
>ERZ824600.2277-NODE-2277-length-20963-cov-3.050268_pt1 | contig 20963 bp, 11 predicted proteins | sample MGYA00519933_ERZ824600 | MGnify/ENA primary metagenome ERZ824600 (study PRJEB31778, sample SAMEA3449178) | human gut metagenome | biome: human gut; feature: human-associated habitat; material: faeces | place: United Kingdom | collected 2010/2012 ... | reverse complement strand
CGTCAGAAAGGGATCGACAACCGGATAGCGGCGTGTGGCGGAGGCGATCAGTCCGATCCTGCGATGTCCGCATCCCCAGAGATATTCCAGGGCCTGTCGTGCACCGTCCTCGAAATCGATATAAATCGGGGATTCCGGACACCGCAGATGGGTTATGACCGGAGTACTTCCGCACAGCTGAATCGCCTCCGTATTGGAAATCTGGGGCAGCATGTTGATTACGCCGTCGACCATTCCCGAGGAGAATTTCTTCATCAGGTGGCGTCCTTTTTCCACATCCAGCCCGGCAATTCCGAGGAGGATCTCATAATTATGCAGACTCAGTTCCGCTTCAATGGTTTCCAGCAGCATGGTGGTTGCCGAGGAGACGCAGTCTTTTACGAGGACACCTGCCAGCATCGTCTTCTGCTGACGAATGGCACCGGCAAAGAAATTCGGCCGGTAGTCCATCTCCCGGACAACATCGAAAATCCGCTGTTTGATTTCTCCGCCCACCGGACGTTTCCCGCTGAGAGCATGGGAAACCGTCGTCGGGGAAACTCCCGCCTTCCTGGCAACATCGCTGATTCTGACCCGTGTGCGCATGAAATCCTCTTTAGCAAATATTTTGGCAAATCGATTTGCGTCTTTTAAGAGTTAATATATTCAGGAAAATGATTTTGTCAAATTTCTTTTTTCATTTTTCCTGAAGAGCCCCGGAAAATCATGCGATGCAACGGGAAAATGAAGGAATCGGGAGCCAGGGAACGAAGCGGAAACGCAGGGAGAAAGAATCTTCTGCGTTTCCACCGGAACTACCCTCTGGAAATTTTATTCCATCCAGTATTCCAGATTGTCGAAGCAGACGACCGCCGCCTGCGGGCTTTTCAGCAGATGAAACTGAAGACGCGCCATTCCCTCCGCCAGAGCGGGATATGCGGCAAGGTCGGATGGAATGGAACAACTCCAGGAGAACTCCTTCCATTCCTCTTCCGCCTGGAAGGAGAAGGTCCGGTAGAAATGTTTTGAATAGCCCTGTTGGAAGAAATCGAGATACAGCAGACCGGGCACAGTCCCCTTCCGCGAACGGACCCAGAATCGGATTTTAACTGTTTTTCCGGGAATTGCAGGAAGATCGCCGGAGATCAATGCGGCAAAATCGTCGGGATTTTTTCTCAGAATCAGACTTTTTTCTCCGCTGAAAAAAGCTGGAGAATCCACGATTTCCACCTGTTCTCCAAATCGTTTATGCCGAGCCTGCAAAGCGGATCCAAGCTCGAAATCCCCTTCCGGAAGAAGATTTTCAGAAAACTCTTCCAGTGCATCAAGACGGATGTTCCCGATTCGTCCCCTGCCCGCTTTTCCCGGATTGGGATAAAGAGCGAAGGACGAGTTTCCCTCCGTTCCTTTTCCTGTCCGGAAATAGAAGGTGAAATGCTGTTTTCCCGTTGTATTTTCCGGACAGCCCTGAAAGCGGGTGACAGAACCGTTTTTCTCCTGGAAACGAATGGTCAGCGGCAGATTTTCAAGCTCCGCATCAAAGGAAAGTTTATAATACGTCTCCTCCTTGAGACTGGAAGGGATCAGCGAAAGAGCCGGATAGCTCCTGCTTCCATCGAATGCGATGAAACAGGTCCCATCCTTCTCTCTGCCCCCCCCTTTCCCATATTGAATGGAACAGTCCACGGCAGAAACAGAAACTGAGAAAAACGCCAGGAACAGAAACAGATTTTTCATTGATTTTTCCTTTCTCCGGCCAGAGAAAACTGACACCGGTTGCGAAACAGTTTTTTCCCGGACCCAAGCGTTGTTTCCCGGAGTGAATTTCCTGCTGCATCATCAATTTTGACGTCGAATCCGAGCAAGGCGTCCGTCTCCGCGGGGATCTCCAGACGGAACGAGTAACCGCTTGGATTCGAACGGATTTGAAGATCGCAGGCCGAGGCCTGAATCGCGCCCCATGTATGCAGCTGGACCGGATCCCGCGGCGTGATAAACAAACGGAAGGTGTTCCGGGTATAAGCATCCGGATGGATCAGCGGCAGATTCAGCGGATCGGTATCGAAAAACAGCTCCACGCAGTCGGTTTCCCAAAGAGGACGGGATCCGGTCCTGCCGGCATCCGAGGAATCTTTCACGTCCATTTCGAGGAGAATTCTTCCATTTCCGAATTCGAGTTTTCCCCGGGCGTTTTTCAGTTTCAATTCTTTTCCAACCTGTTGATTTGAAATGACTTCTATTGGAGTTCGAAAAGTGGTACCGTTCAGAAAGAGCATCAGTTCCGTCGGAGAATCCTTTTTCCGGACCTCTTTGATCGGGAGTTCGAAACTCTGCGCAGTCCGGGGAGGAATGCGGAAACGAAGAGGAGAAACCGCGGTCAGTCCCCCTCCGGTCAGTCCGAGGACACCGCTCTGTTCCAGATCGGACTCGTTATGGAGCATTACAAAAAGGCGGTTACCGGCCCGGCGGCCGACAGGTGCACTGCTGACCGGCTGGTCAAGACGCAGCGGCAATGTTTCCACTTTTTTCAGGAACTCCGACTCGGAAAGATTCCCCGGCCGCAGATAAAACGGATTGACGGACAGGAGCGTCTCTCCCGCTTTCACCTTATTCCCAAACAGATCCATCACTTCAAACGGAGCAAGATTTGCAAAGACTCCTTTTTTCCCCGCATAATTCCAGACTGCGGCAATGAGCCTCCCCTCTTTCCGGTAGACATAGGCGATCACATTCATCGGCAGACGGATTTTCCGAACCGGCCTGCTCCCCTCGAAAAGACGGGCCAGGGTGTTGTATACGACAAACACGCCACTCGGGACCGCCTCCGTCCGATAGGTTCCCGCGTATGTGGGATGCAGCGGCTGTTTCCAGAGAGAATTCATATGGATCACGCAGCTCTGCTTCAACCCCTCGCCGAGATCGGTAAGAAAACGCCAGGCGGCATGATGCGCCTGCGGGAGACTCTGTCCGGCATGATCGTATGGGTTCTCCCAGTCGTAGAGATAATACTGCTCCGTATTATATAAGGGTTTGGAGCCGACGATCTTACGGATAAGTTCAATCTGCCGATCCGCCGGCATTCTGGAATTCAGGGTTCGGGCGTTATAGGGATGAAAACTGATGCCGTCCAGATATTTTCCCGCGCCGAGCTGAATGCAGGCTTGAAGATACCCGAGGACCTGATTTCCCTTATCACCGGTTGCACAGATGCCGATCACAGCGGCATGCGGCGCATATTTTTTCAGCACGGCGGATGCCGGAACCATATATTTCATGTACAGTTCAGGACTCATGTTCAGATCCGGCTCATTCATAACTTCATAGATGGAAACTCTTTTCCCTGCGTGAGTTGCGAATGCTGCGACGTAGCGTTTCCAAAGCTCCATCGGCGGAACCCGGACCACAAATTTCGGATTGGTTCCCGGAGGATTCTTTTCGATCCGGATCAGCTGTTTTCTCAGCCACTCAGGACGGAATTCGCGCTGGGATGGCGACCAGTTTTCATACATTCTTCCGAACACCGGAAGAATCTGCATTCCATGACGTCGGGCGGTATCCACGGAGAAATCAAAGGTGGAAAAATCAAACTTTCCATTTTCCGGTTCCATATTTCGCCAGTCGGTTGCCTGAATGCCGCAGTCCCAGTCGCGGATGAGGCGGCATCCCATTTTCTGAAGCAGTTCATACTTTTTCAGAGGGGAGATTCCATGGGCTTCAAATCCTCCGCGGGAGTTGCCCCGCTTCTCCACGAATCCCAGTCCGCCATTGACGCCGACCACAAAATCATGGACCGGATCGATCTCCGCTTTTCCCGTATATTTTCCGATCACCGAGAAGACTCCGTTGAAGACCGGGATCTCTTTCCCGTTCCAGAGGATCGACGTGGCAAACATTCCGTAACGGATCAGCGGAAGTGCGATCTTCCGGACCAGAATTCCGTTTTCAAGATCGACCTTTTCCTTTTTGCGAAATAGAACCGCCCCCAGCTGCGGATCCTTCACCGTAAGCTCCATCTCGCCGGAACGGACCGAAGGAGAAACGGAGCTCAGTGTGATTTTGAGATTTGCAATTTTTTCATCTTCAAGGATATACAATGTTTTTTCCGGAGAAGAGTCCGCAAGGATTTCCTGCGAAATTCCGGTTCCGGAGATCCGAAAGCAGTCAAACTGGAAAATTCCCTTCGGAGTTTCCGAGGCAGAAGAGTAAACGACAAGCATATAGGCGCCGCCATATTCTTTTGTCTGGAAGGAAAATTCAAAGTTCTGCGGTTTTCCGGTTGTCGAAACCGACCGGAGATTCGTCACCCATTTCCCCTGTTTTGTAATATGCAGAATCGAGAAGTCAAGGATTCCCTTCGGCGCCTGAAAGGATGTGGAAAAATGAATTTGACGATTGGCCGGAAGTGAAAATTCCGCACTGCGGATCTGGAAATACTCTCCGCGTGAATTATCCAGAATCAGTTTTTGATTTTCCACCCGGAGAGGCAGGTATTCCAGATTCGGATTCTCCGTCCGGTTCAGAAGACGCCAGACTCCGAAGCCCGCGCTTCCCATTTTGAAATCGCCATTCCGGATCGCATTTGTCTCAGCTCTGCAGACCAGAAGGGAAAGACAGAGAAGAGATGTTTGCAGGGCAGTTTCAAGTCTCATAACATGTTCCTTTTCAAATAGTTTTATTTATTATTTTGTTTTTGTTTTCATCAGTTCTCATTCTGCGATGAGAAAAAGTAATCCGAATAGTGCAGAGGTGTTCGAAAATAGTTGCGGTTTTCAATATGTCCGTCGGCAAAGATGAAATTCGCCGAACTGAGATGCCGGTAGGCAATATAGTAGCCCTGAACCTCCCGGTGTGCTCCTCCGGTTATGATGCACGGCATGCTGGCATTTTCATGTGTCAGGGTGTTCGGTCCAAGATCTCCGATCCAGACTCGTGCGGAAGGCCGGCGCAAACTGGCCAGGCGTCGTCCGTTATATGCCGCAACGGTATTTTTATCGGTTCCTCCGCCCATATGCTGGTTCATCCCGTAGTGTCTCCAGAGATATTTCAGGTCCGTCTGCGGAAATTCCGTGTTCCGGTGCGATGGACACGCAAAAATCGAACGGATTTTTCTCATTCCCCCTTCCGTAATCACATGATGCAGATTGAAAACCGGAACTTCCGGCATGTAATAGGTCATCAGGAAATCCTGCCAGGTCTGGGTGATGGTTGTTCCGTTGTTCTGGAAAGAGCCATTCATAAGTTCCGGCCCCCAGCTGTTGTTGTCATCGGCGTAGCAGAGCAGGAACTGGCCGATCTGTCGCAAATTGCCGACGCATGCGGCCCCGTGCGCCCGATCCCGTGCGGCATTCAAAGCTGGAAGAAGGAGGCCGGCAAGAATGGCGATGATTGCAATACTGATCAGTAATTCGATCAAAGAAAAATAGTGAGCGGGAATTTTTTCTGTGTTCCGGTGTCGTTTTCTCTGGAGTTTCATGGGCTTTTCCTTATCTTTTTTATTAAATTTTTTAATCTGGATTTCGGTTCTATCTGAGGGATTATTTATTTTTTTGTCGTTTCATCTTGGTTAACTCTATTGAAAAAGAGTTGATTTTGAATAGAGTTGGGGGTTTTCTGTTTCTTTTGTTTGTTTTTAATTATACAATAGATTTATTTTTTTGGGAATGTCCAAAAATGAGAAAAACATATCTTTTTAAGGATGATGGGAGAAGGGATGTGTATATGTATGTATGTTTGTTTGTGGGAAAGGAGGGGAAAATGAGATTTCGTGCTGCGCACGACCAGCGTCTCGCCGCTGGACCGCGACAAGGACACCCTGTCCTTGACCCGAGAAAAATGCTGATGCATTTTTCCGTTTGGGTTGGCGGTTTCTGTCCGCTCCTTCGATGGTTCGGAAGGAGCGGTTTTTCTGGATTAGAAAAGTTCGATCCGGGTCAGGCCGGCATAGCAGGATCCGTTGGCGGATTCCAGAGCTTCGAAGCGGAAGCAGCGGGCGGAGACCGGGGATGGGAAGTTCACGATCTGGGGAAGCGGGTTGTTCCGGATATTGTCGAACGTCCCTTCGGCAACCGGGGTTTCGATGGTTTCCGGAGTGTCGCCGACCAGGATCCGATAGCGGAAGACGGGGCCCATATCGCATTCCGCTGTCTTCGGAGGTGTCACGATCAATCCGCGGATCTGCTGTTTTTTCCCCGTGTCGACCGCGATCCAGTGGGGATACGGGGCATCCTTTCCGGTCAGCCAGAGTTTGCGGTCGGATGAAAGGAGGTTTTCCTTCCGGTTGTTCCAATCGTATTCGCTGTCGGCACCGAGCACGCGCCACTCATCCATGGCGACGCCGAAGCGGAGAAGGGCCTCCGGATTGCTCCGGATCTCCGGATAGGCGTTCTCCACTCCCGGACGGAGAACGGAAATGGCTCGGAGAATTCCCGCCTCGCGAATCCGGAACGGGCCGGTGTATTCCGGAGAATCGGCATCCGGAACGGAATTGTCCAGAGTATAATGAATGCAGACTTCGTTGCTTGGAGCGGTCAGCGTGATCGTCCCGTCCGTCTCCCGCGCGATTACCGGAGCAAACCGGAGCGGCGGCTGGTAATACGCGGAAAACTCCTGGATGCAGGGACAGGCAAGAGCGTTTGTGATTTTCAGCTTCAGGGCATCAGTTTCCACCGTTTCCGTGCGGAGGATTTTGCGGAACGAGATGGTCGTGTCGTCAATGAGTTTTTTCCATTCGCCGGAGGGTGTGCGGTACTCGATGGAAAATGCGGCAACCCGTTCGCCAAGCTGTGTATACTCCTTTAGACTGACCACGTTGAGCCGACGGATTTTCCCCAGTTCCAGAACGGCTTCACATTCGGTGACCCCATCTTCCGGCGCCCAGAAGGTATCCGGGGAACCGTCGGTCATCCGTTCACCGCGGAAATCGGGTCCGCGCTCATTCGACGCACGCACGGATGCACCTGCCGCGAAATTGACCGAAAATGTCTTGTCGACTACAATTTTGAATTCGCGAATCCGTTCCGCGTCGTTCTCATGGATCAGTCCGCGCCGATCGGGAGGGAAGTTCAGATTCAGGCACGAGCCCCGGCCGACGGAGTGGTACCAGATATCCAGAAGATGTTCCAGGGAATGCACTTGCGCATCCTCCTCCGGATGATAAAACCATCCCGGCCGGATCGACACATCCACTTCCGAGGGCCACCAGTGTCTGCCGTTGACATCTCCATGCTGGAGTCCGTCATCACCGGACGCATCCCGGTATTCGTTCAGTGTCGCCCAGTTCGGGGAGCCGGCATAGCCCCTCTCATTGCCGCACCAGCGGATGTCGCGATGATCGCCCATATGGCCGAAAATGACCGCGTTCGGTGCGCATTCCCGGATGATGGCGGCGGCTTTGTCGTAGTCATAGACCTGAACTTTTCCATTCGGACCTTCTCCGCAGGCGCCGTCAAACCAGGTGATGAAGAGATCTTCGCCGTTGGGACCGCCGTAGGTGGTCAGGAGTTCGCGAAGCTGATTGCGGTAGAATTCGTTATAGGGTTCTCCGGAGCCGTAGGTTTTCTCGTGGCGATCCCACGGGGAGAGGTAAAGACCGAGTTTGAGACCATATTTCTTCGCGGCTTTTGCAAGTTCGCCGACAACGTCGCCTTTCCCGTCGCGCCAGGTCGAATACTGAACGGAATGGGTGGTATAGCGACTCGGCCAGAGGCAGAAACCATCGTGATGCTTGGCGGTCAGGACCACCCCTTTGAATCCGGCGTCGCGGATGATCCGGCACCACTGTTCGCAGTCCATCCGGGTGGGATGGAAGGTATCCTCCGATTCGGTTCCGTCGCCCCATTCCCGGCCGGTGAAGGTGTTGACGGTAAAGTGGATGAATGCGTACATGCCCATATTCTGCCAGGCAAGCTGCTGTCTGGTCGGCGTAGCTCCGTAAGGAGCCGGTGCGGTATTGGTTGTCATGGTCGTCTGCTTCCGTGTTTTTGTTCGCGGTCCGGTTCTGAATGGATCTTCCGGGTACGATACATGTTTTTTCCAAAATCGCAAGTATTTCCGAACGTTTTCTTCCGGGAATCCTGTGAATTTTCAGAGTGCGGAGACCCCCCGGTCAGCCCGCGATTCGGAGGCTCGGACACAGGAAGGGGGGGAGAACAAATATCAACAAGTTATTCTTAATCAGAATATTGCAAATAAAATCTGTAAGAATATTTCCTTCTCCGGACAAGGATTTTCATGACAACGCTCCTCTTCCGCCGCCCCCGGCCGATACCGGGATCCGGAAGAGGAGCGTGCATGTCTGGAGACGGAATTTAGAGAAGAAATTCTATTCCCGAATCAGTTCGTATGCAAGCGGCGCGAATTCGCCGCGGTCGTTGCGGAGCACAAACGAGATGTGTCCATTCTGTTCGGCAAACGGGATCTCCTCCCGGCGTTTCCCGGAGGAGTCCAGCGCAAACAGACGAATTCGTCCTTTCGCGGAGTTTTTCAGTCCGACCCGGACAGACCCCGTCCTCAGCAGATAGGGGTACGAACCTTTCGCATGAACCCGGAGACGGGTTCCATACCGGGTGAAACGCCCGTTCGATGGTTTGACATCCGTCAAATGCAGAAGAAGGATCCGGCAGCTCTCCGTCAGATTCCGATTGTCCAGACTTCCGGCAAAGACCGTGCTGAATGTTGAGTTCTCCTCCAGCCGAAGAGCGGCTCCCTGATTCGTTTTTCCCTGCTGAATCAGCGCTTCGCTCTTCGGCGTCACGACACGGAACAGATTGTTTTCCGGCTGGAAGGAGAGTTCCCCCGTGCAGGAGGTGCGGATCCCGGAAGTCGGGAATCCGGCCTTTTTCAGGAAGAGATCCGGATCCTTCCGGGCCGCATCTGCAAGCCGGGCAGCGGAGTCGGCCGGGAAAGAGTCTGCCTCCCCCGTCGCATCGGAAATGCGGATGCCGATCCGGCAGAACAGGCCGAGGCGCTGAAGAGCTTCCGGCGGAACTGCGTTCCGGGATTCCTTCCAGATCTTGTAGCTCCGCGCATACGGTCGCTTCCAAATCGTTTCCGGAATCTGCAGGGCCATCGTTTTTCCGGCCTCCTTCACATCTCTCCGCAGGAAGAAGAAATTCAGGATCCGGCTGGAAAAGAGAGAGATCGGATCATTCAGCGTATCGAACGTTCCCATTCCCCGGGTTCCCGGTTCCGGATCCGTGTTTCCGGAATCCGAATCCGGCATTCCCCAGAAATCGAAGATTCCGTCGACTCCCTGAAACGCGGAAAGCGCCCCCATCACCGCTCCGCTTTCCGAACGCCAGGAGTTCGGCGCACAGAAATGCCACTCCGTTATCATGAACGGTTTGCCGAAAATCCGGCACGAGATCGCATCCAGCGGAGAGGAGGCGAAATCCGAAATCGCGCTGACATCCCGGAACTCCATCGGATGCTTCCACTTGGGACCCGGAAATACCGGATGGTCATGATAGGTGTGCAGATCCGTGTAGTCGAACCGGTTCCGGATCGGGGCGAGAATGTACTCCCGTCCGGCGGAGATGTCGGAAACCGGAGCCTGACACTTCAATTCCCGGAAGAGATCCTTGAAGTCGCGGTAAAGATCCAGATGAACCGCCGAAACATACTGTGCCCAGGTCGAATCCGTGGGCCGGGAATTTTCGGGCAGTCCGTTCTCCCGGCACCAGCGGGAGAAGCCCTGCCGGAAAACGGCGGAAAGCTGCGGATCCTTCGTCCCGTACTGCAGGAATTCGTGCGATGTGAACATCTTGTCCTCGTTGATCAGACCAACCGACAGAAGAGCCGGATCCTCCGCAACCGTCATTCCCGTATAGGGATTCACGGTTCCAAGCAGTTGACGCGCAAACTCTTTCATCTCTTTTCTTGTCTCGGGGTCAAACAGGATCAGCGCCTTGTTGTAAAACGCATCCCCGATCGGATTCGTACGGGAGAAACCGCGCATCCGGATCGTGAAAAGATCCAGTGTCACATAAAAACCAAGCTCCTTGTACCGGGCAAACGTTTTGTGCCAGCGGTCGAGTTTCTCCTGATTGAAGATCAGTTTTGAGCCGTTCTGAACCAGATATTCGTCGAAATGGTGAAAGCGGACCGCATTATAGCCGACCGCCCGGAGGCGGAGAGGGAGCTCCTCCCGTTCCTTCTCCGTTGCAAACATCGCTCCCCAGTAGGCGACGTTCGTGCCGAGAAACCGAACCGGCATTTCCGGACGCTTTTCAAAATAGAAATGCTCTCCTTTCACAATCACCCGTCCGAATTTTCCCGCCGGGGCGTGCTTTTCAAATCCGGAAAAGTCCAGCGCGCTTCCGGGAAGCACCTGTCGGGAATACCGGAACGGTCTCCAGTTCCGCCCCGGAACAATCGAACACGAAATTTCCCGGAGCGCATCCGTTTCAAACGGAATGTTTTTTCCCTCTGCCGCCGTCATCCCGACAACCATCCACAACGTCTTTTCCTCCGTGACGAGCCGAACGCTGCGGATCGGCTTCGGCCGCACGGCAAAGCGGCTCAGATAAAGTCCAACCGGCGCGGAAGCGTTTTCCGCCCGCCACGCGACCATGCCGTTTTCCAGACCGGACGGTGTCCACCAGTTTCCGACATCCCGGCCGTCGACCACCGGGATCTCCTGCGAGGAACCATCCTGATATTGCACCTGAATGGATCCGACCGTTCTTCCGTTCTGGACCCAGGCCGCCGCATGCAGCAGATAGAGCCAGTCGGCCGTCACCCCTCCGCCGGGAATCTCCGCCGATTTCAGAAAAGCCGGACGGGATGAGTTCCGAAACACCAGAGAACTTTTCCCGTGATTTTTTCCCGGATCCACAATGTCAAACGGGATCTCCCCGAAATGCCGCAGACCGGTCTCCATGGGAGCCAGATCGTTCTCCGGTCCCTGATCGGTCCACCCTCCCCTGCCGTCGTTGGCGACAGGGTCCGCGAACCCCATGTTGACGCTCTCCCGCAGAGAGAGGGGCTGAAACTTCCATGGGACATACTCCACCTCCAGAGTCCAGTTCAATTTCTGAACCGGCGTCTCCCCCGTCGCACAGAGCAGACGGACATTACTGCCGTTTTTCCCATACCGGGCCACCTGCACCGGAGTCCGGAAGCCCGAAATTTTCAACGCTCCACGCCGCATCGGCACCACCAGCGCCTCCGCGCATTTCCGTTTGTGCAGGGTGCTGAACACCCATCGGAACCCCTCTTCCGGCTCCGGAAGCGCAACGTTCACAGTTTCATTCGACGCCATCCGGAATACAAGATTGCGTCCCTTCATCGCAGGATTGAACGTGAGTCCGATCCAGAGCTGCTTCACCTTCTGAGGACGGTCGGCAAAAAGACGCATTTTCCACTCCAGCTTCCGCGGTCCGCGCACTTGAATCGAGGATTCCATCCGGAACTCCGCGCCGCCGGGGAGACGGCAGATTCCACGAAGGGCATCCGCCGTTCCTGTCCAGTCGGACTTTTTCATGCCGTCCGCGGCAATCGGCTCCAGAATCACCACATCCTGTTCAGCCCGGACAAACGGAAGAACCTTCCGACTTCCGTCCTCGGTAATCTGCATCTCCTTCCGGGGAGTGAAGAACGCCCACTCGGGCAGCCCCGCCAATCCGGTCAACGTCATTGCCGACAGCAGAAAGATCGACAGCAAACATCTTTTCATCGGGAAACAATCTCCTTCCATTGTGCGATTTGGTTGCATGAAGTTTCGATTTTCAGACTTACAAAGTGGTCACTTCCAGACCTTTTTCATCCCGGAGGATACCGCTTCCGCGGCATTCGGATTTCAGCCCTCCGACGGAGAAGGTCCGTGCGCTTCCATCGAGCATGGAGGCATTCGCCCTCAGTCCGTGTCGAACGGAAACACATGCATCATTGGTGCCGAAAAAGCAGACCTGCGTTCCCTGCGGAGCTTCCCGGATGCTGTCGGCAAGCACAATGGTCGATCCGGGCTGCCGCTCCGGCACCCAGTCCCGAGCGGTCTTTCCGATCTGCGAGATCTTCACGGCAATGCTGGAATTCCACGCTCCGCCGAGATACCGATTCATGCCGAACATCTCCTCGGCGAAAATTGAATTGCCGTTATAGCGCTCCTTGAGAGGAAGCGCCGGACAGGTGAATTTCCGATACGGCCCCGGTTCCCAGGTCTGCCCTTCGGAAAGATTGTACACCGTGTGCAGAAGACGTCTTCCCCAGGAAAGAGAACCGCTTTCCAGAGGATTTCCCGACTCATCCTTCATCGCCTGCGGTGACGGCAGATAATCATCAAACGAATTGGCATAGAGGGTCAGACCGAGCCCGGACTGTTTCAGATTGCTGAGACAGCCAATGCTCTGAGCTTTTTTCCGGGCACTGTTCAATGCCGGAAGAAGCATGCCCGCCAGGATGGCGATGATCGCAATCACGATCAGGAGCTCTATCAAAGTGAAATACAGATGCGTTTCCCTCAGGTGCTCTCTTCTCCGCGGAGTCCGGCGATAGGATCGTATTTTCATTTTTCAATTCCTTTCTTATGTTTTCATCAACAAAATATCAAATCGGAAAAGCCGATCCGGAAAAGCTCTCCGGAGAATATTCCGAAGAAAAATGAAACAGGATTCTTGTTTTTCATTCTGCATATATTATAGTATACAGGAAATTTTTTGTCAATAGGCATTTTGTCGATTTTTTTATCAGTTTGATCGTTTACAAGGAGGAAAAGATGGCGGGAATCAAATACAAACGGCTGGAATCCGCGTCCGCATCGCTGCCGATGCCGTTCCGGATCTACTCCACCGGAGAAAAAGTCCTGACGGAAAATGAGACGGAACGTTCTCAGGACATGAAAAATCCGTTTGTCGAACTGATCTGGGGAATCTCCGGAATCGGAGAAGTAACTCTGTACGGAGAGGTCTTCCAGATACGGGAAAACGATGTGTTCTACTACCTGTCGGGCGAACCGCACTTTTTCCGCAGTCTCTCTCCGGAATGGAAAAGCCGCTGGCTCTGTTTCGACGGACCGTTCGCCGAAGCGGTCATGCTCTCCTACCGATATCCGCGTCTTCAGAGCTCCTGCACTTTTCCGGAGGATCTGTTCCGGCGAATCGATCAGGGAATCTGTGATACAGATCCCATTCAGATCCGGACAATGGCCGGACTGATCCTGGAAGTGCTGGCTCGCGCAGGAAGCTCCTCCGGACACGGAGTACACTCCGGTCTGATCGTGAAAAGCTGCATCGAACTGATCAAAAGCAATCTCGCAAATCCGGAACTGGATGTTTCCATGCTCTGCGGCCTTCTCCGGGTCCACCGGTCCACACTGACAAAACTTTTTTCGGAACGGATCGGACGAACTCCAGGACGCTGCATTCTGGATTATCGGTTTGAACTTGCCAAAACCCTTCTGCGGGGAAGCAGTCTGCCGATCGGCGAAGTCGCCGCCCGCTGCGGATTTACAGAGATCGGCTCCTTTTCCCGTTTCATCCGACGCGGAACGGGACTATCCCCGCTGGCATACCGGAAAGAGAAGCAGTAATCGTTTCTCACCGCATCGGAGAACTTCCGGCTTGGGAACTCTCCGGAAAAAACGCGATCCGGATGCCGTTGACAATCAGCCCCTCCGGACACCGTTTCACCTCCGCGGCCTTCTCCCCCAGGACGGCAAACAGCACAGCGGCGCTCTCAGGAGCCCCGGATCCGTAGGAGATCACGTGCGCGTTGCCGGCATCGGCCTCCTTCTGCTGACGGACCTCATCCCAGATGCTGCACCGTTCCGACACGATGTATCCCTTTGACACATCGGCATTTCCGCTTGTCTGAATCCACAGAGAAGCCTTCGGATGACGATACAGAAACTGCGCGGACTCCTTTTTTTCCAGCGTACTGTTCCACAATACATTGTTCAGATGAAGCCGGGACCGGAATCTGTATTTTTTCTCTCCGGCATCCAGCTGATCCAGAACGACAAGAATCCGATCCTTTTTCAGCCATGCAAATGTGCGGATCATCGTTTTCAGTTTCTGAGAATAGGCGCCGCGCAGATCCAGACGCACAAGCACCATCTCCGGAGTCTCCCGGAATTCAATACAGACGTTTTTCTGCTTCCGGGCCGGAAGCTGGTCGGTGTCATCCAGAGTCACCGTGTTCGCCGCCGTGGTCCGGATGCTCCGCTGGTGGATCGGACGGCGGTAGAGATTGGTGTTTCCCGACGACATCACCAGAGGAGTCCCTCCCGCGGCAAACACAAAATTCCCGCTCTCCGGACGTTTATGCGCGTTCGACCGTGTGGGAACATTGAAATAACAGCAGAAGACCGGATCGTTCACCTTCCAGCCGCCGCGGATGAAAATCTCTCCATTGGCGAAGTGCCTTGTCAGCGGCAGAGCCAGCGCGTCCGGATCGGCAGTTTCCGGATCCTTCCCTCCGCCGGAGAGGAGCAGGTTCATGTTCCAGTTCCACCACGGTTTCCGCCACGGAGTGCGGGAGCCGAGATAGGCGGCAACCGGATCCCCATACTCCAGGGCGAGAATGTACAGAGGGCCGAGCGGAGGAAGCGAAAAATAATTGTCGTCCCCGAACGAGATCCGGTAAAACTTTCCGGAACTGCGGACATCGTGATACAGCATCCATTGAGGGACCTTCCGGAGCGGTGAATCCTGAAAAAACTCCTTCCGCTCCTCCGGCGAAAGGTACGGATACACGGAAGAAATCACACTCATTGCATATCCGGCATACCCCATGCCCTCGCCATAGCTGCCATCTTCTTCGAAAGCGTTCCGGAAATAGCGTTTCAGCGTCTGGAGAGCGAAGCGGGTTTTCGGAGCATCCTGAAAATATTTTGCGGACAGCAGCAGAGCTCCGCTCAGGATCGCGGTCCAGTTGTTGGGTTCCCACTTCTGCCGCCGCTGCAGGTCCTCGAAACAGGACTCCAGAACATATTCGCGGTACCGGGATTCGATCCGGCGGATCTCCTCCTCGGAAAACAGCTCCCGGCAGCGAATCAGAATTCCGTTCAGGACCCGCGCGAACGGCAAGGTATGCAGATCCGCATAACGCCGTTTGACGGTGTCCTTGTTCCAGACCCGGAGCATCTGTCCCATCCAGAACCACCGGTCAAGAGTCATGGCGTGCATGGTGTAGTCATGAATGAATGTTCCGATCTGCGGATTCCCGGTGAAGAAGTAGGTCTCCAGAAGCGGTTCGATTCCGAGATAGCGGAGCTGGTACGCGGGAACGACGTTTTTCGGCAGGCTCCAGGAGTTGATGTACCGCAGCAGGCGGACGGAGGTATCGTTCCAGGATTTTCTGCCGTTCGGATCATCCCGGTAGAACTCGGCGATCCGGATCAGCGTCTCCCGGTCCGCAGGAAGCGGACGGAGATTTTTCAGACGGCGGATCCGTTCCACATCAATGGTCAGGTCCTTCCGCGAAAGAGGACGGAAGGCGGCGGGAGGTGTCAGCTTGAACTCCCGCATGTCCGGATAGATTCCCAGAAGAAGTTTCTCCTCGGCGGAAAAGAGGAAGATCCCGCTCCAGAGGGCGGTCAGCAGCATCAGCAGTTTTTTCATGGTCCATTCTCCAGTTTTTCAGACAGACAATATCGGGAAAGCGGAAGGAATCCCGCCTTTTTTCATTGTAATTCCGAACAGCCGGATTGTCAAGAGGGGGAATGCGGAGAAACGATCCGTTGTCTCTCCATTGTGGAGAACCCGTCACCGGGAAGACCGCCTGGAACGGGAGCGCTTGACAGGGAAATTTGCCGCTGTATATTTCCCGGAGGAAACGGGAAGGAGAAGAGCGTATGAAGGACAAGATACAGGTTCTCGAACGGGCGTTTCATGTGCTCGAACAGATTGCGCAGGAAGGCGCCCGCCCGCATACGGTCGGCGAACTGGCGGAGGAAAGCGGACTCAAGGTGCAGACCCTCTCCAAGATCGTGCGGACCCTGACCCTTCTCGGATATCTGGAAAATACGGGAAGGAAAAACGGCTACATCCTCGGGGAGAAACTTCTCCGCCTGGCCGAGAGCTACCGGGATCCGGATATGCTGCGCCGCCTGGTCCGTCCATATCTGAAAACGTATGCCGAACAGATCGGGGAGTACATCTGTTTTTCGGTGCTGCGGGGATACTATAAACGCATCGTCTGCAAAATCCGGGCGAAAAAAGCCAATCCCCGACTGCAATACACGTTCCCGGCGGAGGAGAATGCGTTTGAATCGCTTTCCGGGATCGCTCTGGTTTCCCGGACCCCGCGCGCCCGCCAGATCAAATTTTACGACCGCTACGGGACGCCCCCTCTCTGGGGGAAACTCTCGCGCGAAGAGTATCTTCAGAAAATGGAACAGACTGCAGGAGAGGAATTCAGCCTCTCCCGGGAGCTTCGTCCCGGATATGTGATGGTCTGTTACCCGGTCATCTGCGAAGGGGAGCTGCTCGGAGAACTCGGAACCTTCATGCCGGAGGAGTCCTATTCCGAAGCCGTTCCGGAACTCCTGCATGCCATCGCAGGAAAAATTGCACGAAATTACTGAGAAGTGGATCCTTCTCCACGATAAAGAGAGAACAGCCCCCTTCCCTGTTGCATTTTTCTCCAAATTCGCGTATAATGAAAGACGAACACGCCGGAATTTTCAGGAAGGAGAAAAGAAATGCAGGAAAAAGCGGTTGTTTATCTGATTCCATTTGCCCATCTGGATCTCTTCTGGGCGGGGAGCCGGGAGGAGTGTCTGTCACGGGGGGCGGAGGTGATCCTGACTGCCCTGTGCCTGCTGGAAACATATCCGGATTACCGGTTCATGATCGAGGCGGTCAACTTCCTGGAGTATTTCAAGGAGGCGTATCCGGATGATTTTCAAAGAGTTGAAAAATTTGTCAAAAGCGGCCGTCTGGAAGTGATCCCGGTCCGAGCGATTCTTTACACCCAGCTGCCGTCCGGGGAGACTCTGGTGCGGAATTATCTTTCCGGCCGGGAAAGCTGCGAGAAATGGTTCGGTTTTTCCGGGAAGACGGCGTCCCTTTCCGACATTCCCGGCGTCACACCGCAGCTGCCGCAGATTGCGCGGAAGTCGGGCTTCACCGCCCTTCTGCTCTCCCACGGGACCCCGCCGCATACCGACCGGGTCTGCTACACGGCTCCGGACGGCACGGAAATCGCCACCTACGCCCCGATCCATTACGGACGATGCCGGCGGCTTTTCGGCGAAGCGGAAGAGTATGAAACCATGTGCGCAAACGAAACGCAGATCGAACAGGAACTCGGAGGAGTGGACTATCCCCAGCTCTGCCAGTTCGGAACCGATCTCTGCGTGATCCCGGAACAGGTGGTGGAGAATTTTCACCGATGGAACGCGGAAGGACACCGTCCCTTTCTCTTCTCGACGCCGGAGGAGTATTTCCGGCACGACTTTCCGGAAAATCCCCGGAGAATCTCCGGAGAGATTCCCTCTCTCTGGCCGAACGTGGAAAGCAGCTGGCCCGATCTCTGGCCGCAGGATCTCCCGGCGGAAAACGCGATGTTCTACGCGGAATTCTTCGACGCGCTCCGGGGATTTCCGCATCCGCGGGAGATATTGAAGCACGCATGGAACTCTCTGCTGGATTCGATGGATCACAATCAGAACGGAATCGGCGGAGAGTGCGCGGATGCGGAAAAAAAGGAGATGAAGCTCCATGCCCGTCTGACCGCCGAACGTCTTGCGCGCGAATCGGCGATGATTCTCGCGGCCCGGATTCCGGCGCCCCGGAAGAACTGTTTTCCGCTTGTGATCTTCAACCGTCTTTCCTGGAGACGGAAGGAGCTTGTCCGGGCGCGGACCTCGCTCTACGGGGCGGGAACCGCAAAACATCCGCTTCTGAAGGAGAATAATTTCCGACTGATCGACGAGGAGGGAAACGAACAACCGTTCCGCCTGGTCAGACATCTCCGGAAAGTGGCGGATTCGATTGAAGTGGAGTTCTCCGCGGAGGTTCCGGCGTTCGGATGCCGGGCCTGGTTCCTGGAGATTGCGGAGCGGACACCGGAGTCCTCGCCGTTCCGGATCGACGACGGAAATTCCAGAGATCGTCTGTACCCGAACGCCCCGGCCGGAGAAACCGTTGTCGAAAGTCCTTTTCTGCGCCTGACGATCGACCGTGTCACGGGCCGTCTCTCCCTGTTCGACAAGCAGGAGAAACGGTTTCTGTTCCGCGGGGCGGAGCTTATCGGCCGGGAGGAGATCCGGGGCGACTATATCTGCAATATGACCCTCTCCGGAAGAACGATCCCCGCTGTTGTAGAATCCGTTGAATTTCAGGAAGTTTCATCGGTCGTCTGCCGGATTCTTCTTCGCGGAACCCTTTACGGAATGCGTTATGAACAGCGCCTCACTCTGCCGGCCGCGACGGCGGAGCTCGAGATGGAAAACACCATCCACTGGAGATGTGGCTCATATGTCCGGCTGCAGCAGACCTTCCCCTTCCCGGAATCCGGAGAACAGCAGATCGAATACGGTGTTCCGTTCGGGAAGGTCCGCTATCCGGACACCATTTACAAGGACGATCTCTCCTTCCGGACCATTGTCACGCCGGAACGGGGCAGCGATCCGGATTCCGAAATCGAACATCTCCGTCTGGCGGCCCAGTGGGTTGCATTCGGCTCGAATGGAAATTTTACGACCATCGGCTGCGATCACCGGCTCTGGGAATTCGATTCCCATGAAATCCGCAGCTCCATGGTCCGCGGCATCGGCTACTGCAGCGGAAGCGAGGAGGTCCTTGCGGACGGAACACGCAAAGCGCTCGCGCGTCCCCCGGACGGTTCCTACTGCTGCCGTTACCGGATTCAGGCGGGTCTGCGTCCGGAATGCGGATGGGAACTGAATGCACCGCTCTATCCGGTCGGAGTCGGCCGCTGCATTCCGGAAACGGAGGGGAGAAAACCGGATCTTCCGCTGCCGGATACCACCGGAACTGGAATTCTCGGAACCTGTGTCAAACCGGCGGAACGGATCCCGGGCGCCATCGTGCTCCGTTTCTTCGAGACAAACGGGAAGCAGGCGACACTCCCTCTCCCGGACGGCGAATGGGAGGAAATCGACCTGATGGAACGCAATCCGATCCCGGTTTCCGGAACCCTGACCTTTTCGCCGTTTGAAATTAAAACTTTTCTGAAACGGCCCCGTTCTCCACAATGAAGAGAGAATGCGGAAGAACCCCCATTGACAAAAGAACCGGAATCTCGTATAATGATATTGATAAAAAAAACAAAAAAAGGTGCATCGGCATGAACACTTGCAAATCACTTCGCAGAACAGGAAAAAGGAAATTCACTCTGATAGAACTCCTTGTTGTAATTGCGATCATCGCGATTCTGGCGGGTCTGCTTCTTCCCGCGTTGAATTCGGCACGGGAGAAGGGGAGATCGATCCGCTGTCTGTCGAATCTGAAGCAGTTCGGTCTGGTTTCTCTGGAATACACGCAGGAGAACGACGGTTATGTGATTCATCTCGGCTCCGAGAGCACGGTCGGGCAAAACTGTGTGTGGTACAACGCGATGGCTCCGTATCTGGTGAAACGGAAAACTCCGACTCTGTTTGACTGGAAGAACTACTGCTGTCCCACCAAGGTTTCCGCATCGACAGTCATCGAAAGCAGCTACGGAATCATCTCCGGAGCCAATGTTTCCACCGGCTCCAGCATCAAGACGTTCAAAATCGAAAAGCTGAAACAGCCCTCCCGTCAATTTCAGTTCATGGACGCCATGGCCTCGCTTCTGAACTATGCCAACAGCTCCTACGCGGGCTGGCTGCAGTATGGAGAAACGGGAGCGTCCGGCCACTGGAACAGTTCCGCATTCCGCCACAAGGAACGGCTGAACGCACTGTTTTACGACGGTCACACCTCCCATCTGGACCATTCGCGGGTGCACGGATCGGACGAAGTCAAAAAACAGTGGTACTATGACGAATCCCTGCGCTGACGCACAGAGGAAGAGTCATTCGGGCGGCTCCGGACAACACCCCGGAAACAGCCGCCCGCCCCTCCTCTCCGCCATTTACCACTGACGCCAGGAATTGGGATCGAAATTCAGAATCAGCCGGGAAGGTCTTTCAAAGAACACCGCTCCGGATTCCGCTTTTGCCCCGCCGATCCGGACCTTGCCGAGAATTCCGCCATTTCCCCGCAGATCACGAACCCGGATCGCAAGAACGTTTTTCCCACCATACCGCACCATTTCGGACGGAATCCGATAGAGACGTCTGGCGGACCAGTACTTCGGAGTTTTCTCCGAGGTATGGCCGATCTGCGAGCCGTTGAACCAGACCCAGTCAAGATCGTCGATCGTATCCGCGTCAAAGAAGAGGGGCCTTCCCTTCCAGCTTTCCGGGATGACAACGGAAATGCGATACCAGGCATCCCCGTCATACGGCAGTCCGGCGGAAGAGGAGTAATGCGGATTCTTTTCGACGACACCCTGTCCTTCCCAATGGGATCCGATCTCCAGTTTCCGCCAGTCGGAATCGGAGTAATCCGGTCTCTGCCACCCCTCCGCCTCCCCGCGCGATGCGGGATCCACACGGAACGGGACACGGAGCCCATCCAGACGAAGATCCCCATTTCCGGCCGCGAAATTCAAGTCTCCGGGAGCCGGCGCCCCCAGCGCGGTCAGCAGAACCGAGAGAATCCTGCGGACTTTGATCCGGGAGGCCTCCTCTTTCACGTCCTCCGGCACAATCGTGAACACCACCACGCTCCCCTTCCCCGCAGGAATCCGTTCCACAATCCGCGACTGCCCGAACACCGGCAGTTTCTGAGCCGGATTGAAATAGAAATCCGAATTTCCGAGTCCACGGAACAGCGGATCCTCCGGATCCCGTCCGGCCAGATGAATCTTCCGGCGAACCGGCACAGGCAGCTTCAAGTTCTTCAGTTCCCGCTCGGAAAGACCGACTGCCAGCAGACGTCCGCCCTGTTCCGCGAATCGGCGCGCCTCTTCCGCCGGAATCCGGAAACCGG
>ERZ824600.2276-NODE-2276-length-20968-cov-3.263998_pt1 | contig 20968 bp, 18 predicted proteins | sample MGYA00519933_ERZ824600 | MGnify/ENA primary metagenome ERZ824600 (study PRJEB31778, sample SAMEA3449178) | human gut metagenome | biome: human gut; feature: human-associated habitat; material: faeces | place: United Kingdom | collected 2010/2012 ... | reverse complement strand
TATTTTTCCAACAGAAATATTGGCAGATGAATGTATGGATGATGCAGTTTTTCTGCTACGTTTACATAGGTATGTAATATGCAGGGAACCTGATATCTCTTACAGATTTCCAGTATCTGCTCTGCCAGACGAGAATATTCTTCCTCCGGCAGATCCTTTTCCCTCAGAATAACCGCCTTCGGATGAAGGCTGCATACACGCTCGATCTGTTCTGCAAAGGGACGTTGACACAGGGAGCGGTTGGTCACTGCAATTACATTTTCATAAGGATTTTTCTGCATTTTAGAGGTACACATAATCATTCATAACCGGCTGAAGATCATGATCCAAAAGTGCCTTATAGACTTCATCTACAGACCTTCCGTCTGAAATCTCAAACTGGTCATCTCCTTTATCTGCAATGTCATCTCCGTGGCTTCCGATTCCTGTGCTGACACCTGCAGAGATCTTGGTTGCTGCGATATTCACCAGATTGTCACGGACACGCTCACATTCTCTGGTGGATACAGTAATACTTGCAAACGGCATAAACAGACGATATGCACAAACTACCTGCAAAAGCTGCGGTTCGTGTACATCCTTCGGGTTGATCCTGTCGTTGTTGATGATCGGACGAAGTCTCGGGCAGGAAAAAGCGATCTCTGCGTGTGGATATTTTCTCTGCAGAAGATATGCGTGATATCCCGTTGCAAAAGCATCCTTGCGGAAATCATCCAGTCCCAGAAGTGCCGCAAAACCAACACCTCGCATGCCGCCTTTTAACGCACGCTCCTGTGTATTTAACCTGTATGGGAAAATCCTCTTGTGGCCTGCCAGATGCAGAGTTTCGTATTTATCAGAATTATAGGTCTCCTGGAAAACAGTTACATAATCTGCACCGCATTTGTGAAGATATGCATACTCATCAGAATTCATCGGATACACTTCAAGACCTACCACCTTGAAATATTTCCGGGCAATACGTTCGGTGATAACTACCTTGTTCGGTCCGTCCAGACAACTTTCTTTATTTCCCTTCAAGAGTTTGAAGTCAAAGAAATCGAAAAAGTTAGCTTCCGCATAGCCTATACCTGTCTCCCGATATAGCAGTTCGTTGTATTTCACGACCTGCTCCGGATAATACTGGCTTCCGACACGTGTATAATCCTCGACAGCACTCATGTTTTGCTTCATAGCCGTAGCATAGCCGGCAGACGAACTGGCCCAATCATCCGTCAGCTCCCCGTTCTCATAAAACCGGGCTTCAACCCTGAAGATACGATCCTGCCGGCTGTGCATATCGTCGTAGCTGTATTCGAAAGCCACATAGGTCAGGATCAGCAAGGCTGCCGCCATGCCGATCGCCAGACCGACTATATTGACGACACTGAAACCTTTCTTTTTAGTAAGGCTGCGCCACGCACAGTTCCAATAGTTTGTTACTATCATTATGATGAAGATTTTCAAAGATGAATATTCAGGAAACGACCCGGCCGTCCAAAAGATGGATAATCCGGTGTGCGAAGCTGGCATCCCGTTCCGAGTGCGTGACCATGACGATCGTCGTCCCCTGCCCGTTCAGTTCTCGAAGTAATTCCATCACCTCCGCCCCGTTTGTCGAATCCAGGTTTCCCGTCGGTTCGTCGGCAAGGATCAGCGGACAATCCGTCACCACGGCGCGCGCTATCGCCACACGTTGCTGTTGTCCGCCGGATAGCTGCTGCGGAAAATGTCCGGCACGATGGGCGATATTCATCCGGTCGAGGACTTCCATCACCTTCCGCTTGCGTTCGGACTTCCGGCAGCCAAGATAAACCAACGGCAGTTCCACGTTCTCGAAGACTGTCAGCTCGTCTATCAGGTTGAAACTCTGGAATACGAAACCGATATTCCCTTTACGGAAAGCCGTCAACTGGCTCTCTCCCATCTTGTCTATCTCCTTGCCGTTAAAGAAATATTTGCCGGAAGTCGGCGAATCAAGCGTTCCCAAGATATTCAATAAGGTCGACTTGCCACAGCCAGAAGGCCCCATAATGGCCACAAACTCACCCTGTTTGACCTCGATGTTCACCTCGTTCAATGCTTTCGTCTGCACCTCCTCGGTGGTGAAGACCATAGACAGATTCTCTGTTTTAATCATATTATATTCATTTAAATCATTCGTTCCTGAGAATACGCATCGGCTTCAACCGAACCACACGCCACACCTGTCTGACTACCGTCAAGAAAGCGACACACATCAACAACACAAATGCGACTCCGTACACCCACCAAGGCAACACGATATGAAAAGCATAACTCTCCAGCCATCCGTTCATCAAAACCACAGAAACAGGAAGTCCCAATACAGTGGCCAGCACCGTAAGAAGTAGCAGTTCACGTGTCAAAACAACAAAAAGACTTATTTTACCGGCTCCCAAAACCTTCCGTATCCCAACCTCTTTCACTCGTGCCAGAGTAGAAAAAAGCGTCACGACCCATAATCCCAAGCAGGCCACAAAGACTGCCAATAATGACGCACTGGCAAAAATCCAACCGAAATTGCGATCCGACTTATACAAGCTATCCTGATAATCATCGAGATAGAAATAAGAAAAAAGGGCGGACGGAAAATAAGTCCGGTACATTTGTTCCACTTCAGCCAAGCGGTCAGAATTGACCGGACCATCCATCTTGACGGATATATAAGGAGTCGCAATAAACGGGACCCGTTCTTTCAGGAAAAAGAGGATCGGCTTATACGGTTCCGCAAGCGACTGCTGATGATAATTTTTCACAACCCCGACAACTTCGAGTGGTTCTTCCAGCACTTCCATCTCCAACTGCTTTCCTAACGCCTCTTCCGGAGAAGGATAACCAAGCAGACGCACCGCCTCTTCGTTCAGGACGACCTTATTCCGTTCATTGCCGTATGCTTCCGAGAAACCACGTCCACAAAGCATTTCCGGCGAATAAAGCGCCAGATAATCATAATCGACAGCAAACATCTGTATCAGCTTCACTTCGGATGGATCGCTGCCGTAAGGACGATTGGTAAAGTAGTTCGCCACCTCAACGCCCGGCACAGCACCGGAAATAGAGACACGGACAACATAAGGTATCTGTCCCAACCGTTTCTTGAAACTCTCCATTTTGACGGACATATCATCGGTAAAAGCCGGATATTTCACCACCAGTACCCGGTTCGAAGAAGCGGAAGAAGTCTCCTGCTGCATATAACGAACCTGTCCGATCACCACCAACGTACCGGAAACCAGAACGAAAGAAGCAAGAAACTGAGCCACAATCAACATCTTCCGCATCCGGTTTCCCTTACGGCCATGCAGTAATTTTCCTCGCATGATATCCGCTGGACGGATGCGTGTCAGCAGGAATGAAGGATACAGTCCGGTAAACAAAGTTCCCCCTATAAAACACGCTGCCGCCATACTCCAGAATTCCGGCAAACGGAACGCGCCGGCAGCAAAATCCAATCCTACCCAACGGCAGACAAAAGGCAACAGTACCTCGACCCATCCGAGAGCCAAGATCAAAGCCGACAAGTTCAACAACCCTGCTTCCAGCAATCCTTGCAGGATCACCTGCCGGCGGGAAGCCCCGAATGCCTTGCGAATACCAAACTCCCTGCCACGTTCCAGATAACGGGCAACCGTCAGGTTCAGCGCGTTCACCCAGCCGATCAGTAAAAGGGCGACTACCATCACCGAAAGGATACGTACAGCCATACGACTACCTTTCGCCTCTTTCTCATAAGACTTACGGGGAGTCAGATGAATATCCCGCAAACGAACCAGTTCGACCCTCCAGTCCTTATGTTTCAATGCCGCCGTCTTATATTTTTCAGAGATGGAATGGAAAGCCGCTTCAATATCGCCCGGTTTCTTTCCCGGTTCAAGCCGGACATACGTATAGACACCGTGGATATACCAAATATCGCGCCTTGCCTCCGGAATAGTCGAATAAGACAACAGGAAGTCATAATGCAGATGCGAATTATAAGGCATATCGGCAATCACGCCCGTCACCTCGAAATGCTGTTCGGACGAAGATGTACGGAAAGTCAGCACTTTGCCGATAGGATCACCACCGGCAAAATAACGACGTGCAGCACTTTCGGTAATCACCATCGTATTCGGACGGACCAACTGTCCACCCTTCTCCCCCTTGAGGATCGGGAAATTGAAGAGATCGAAAAAAGCCGGTTCGGTATAACAGTACTGTTCTTCAATAAACTGCCGGTCACCGAACGTCACCTCTTGTCCGCGATCTTGTGCCGTCACACGTACATACTGCTCTATGCCCGGAATCTCGCGATACATGGCGGGAGCATGCCCGAAAGAAGTCGTCGCCCAATTATCCGTCAAGGTTGCCCCTTCATAAAGACGGCTCTCCACACGGTAGATGCGATCCCCGTCGTGGAACGAATCGAAACTCAATTCGAACCGTACATAGAGCATAATCAGCAGCGCCGCGCCAACACAAACGGAAAGACCGAACACATTCAGGGCGGAAAGAGACTTCCGCGCCCGTTGGCTTTTGATTACTTGAGACCAATATTCCATCAGCGTAAAATTAATCGTTCATTCTCACCAAACAAGTCATATCCGGAAATAATCACCTTCTCGCCCGGTTGCAGCCCTTCCACGACCTCGTAATACTGCGGGTTCTGGCGGCCGATACGGACAGGGCGGCGGCGAGCCGTCTTCTCTTCTTCATCCACCACATACATATACTCGCCGCCGCTTGCCTGGTAGAAGCTTCCACGTGGAACAATCACCGCCTGCACGGGATCGCCCAGTTGCAGGTTCAGGTGGTAGGTTTGCCCGGCACGGATATTCTCCGGCCGGCCGGAGACAAAATGCAGGTCGGTGCGAAACTGTCCTTCCCGCACTTCGGGATAGACTTTCGTCACCTCCATATCGTACTTCTTTCCTTCACGTTCGAAGCTCGCAGGGAGACCGGGCATGACACGTTCCACATAGTGCTCGTCAATCTTGGCTTCCACCTTCAGTTCGGGCGTGATCACCTGGCCGATACGTTCGCCCTGGGCGATGGACTGGCCGATCTGGGCCTCCAGGTTCCCTAACTGCCCGTCGACGGGAGCCTTCACTTTCAGGTTTTCCAGTCGCCCGCGAACCAAGGCAAGGCTCTTCTTCATATTCCGGATGTTCTCATCCAGGCTCTGTAGCTGGCTGCTGCGGAACAGGTCGTCCTGCTCGATCCGTTCGTCCACAACGGCCAACTGTCCGAGAGCAGCCTCATAATCTTCCTCAGCCTGCAAGTAATCTTCGCGGGCCAGCAGGTTCTTCTTATACAGGCGTTCGTATTGCCTGAAACGGCGTTCCTTCTGCACCAATTCCTTACTCAGGCCGATACGGTCCTGTTTCAGCCGGAGATGTTCCTGCTCCATGCTGAGACGGGTGTTGCGAAGTTCGTTTTCCTGATAGGCCAAGTCGGCTTCGCTTTGCAGGATGCCGATGTTCAGGAGCGGGTTACTGAGGCGGAGGATCACGTCGCCCGCCCGCACCTGCGCCCCTTCCTCGATCAGGCGTTCTTCGACGCGCCCACCCTCGATGGCGTCAAGATAGATGATACGATCCGGCAGTACCTGCCCGATAACCCGGATGTAGTCGTTGAACTCTCCTTTCTGCACGGTAGCGATCGTAATGCGTTCTTTCTCCACTTTCAGGGAAGAGGAAGTATCACGAAAAAGAAGCCAAAGCAGGCAAAGCAGCCCGACGGCAATTCCTATCAAGGAATAGATGTGTTTCTTCTTAAACCGGGACTTCCGCTCAATACGGGTGTCCATGCTATTGATTGCCATTCTTGTTGTATTTATTCGGTTCCTAAAAATGAGCCTGTGCGGTAGAAGTCTACCGTGCGGCTTTTCAACTCATACTGCAAACGGGTGCGCGACAGTTCTGCCTTGGCCAGTATATAGAGGTTCCGCTTCTCCATCAGTTCGAACACGGAGATCATCCCCTCCTCCCATTTCTCCTCGCTCTCTTTCAGCGTGACGGTGGAAGTGCGGAGTTGTTCGACCGCCTGACGGTGTTCCTCGGCGGCAGCCCGGAGTGAAAGGCAGGCGTCGTCTATTTCCTTGTAGAGGCTGAGGCGTTGCTGCTCGTTCTCGTTCCGTATCCTTTGCAGGCGGAAACGTTCCTTCCGGACATCTGTCAGGCGGGAAAGTCCGCTGAACAGAGGCAGCGAGACGCTCACGCCGATATATTTGTTCATGTTATTCTTCAACTGGTCTTTGATCGGGACGATCTCACCCAGGTCATTCCGTTCCGTGTCGTAGTAACCGGAATAGAGGCTGAATTCCGCCCTGATGGAAGGAGAAAAAGCCCCGGACGCTATTGCCAGTGACTTGCGGGAAGCTTTCTCCCTCAGTTCCATAGCCCGGAATTCCGGCAGGGATGTTTCGGAGGCGGCATAGATCTCGTTGGATTCCAGTACAGGAAGCACGGGAAGTTCGCCCTCCCCACCGGGAGAGATCGCCAGCGTATCGGTATCCCGCATATTCAGCAGTTCCTTCAGGGCAAGTAATGAGAGGCGGCAACCGTTCGCCTTCACCGTCTCCTGGTAAATATCAGATTGCAGGCGCGCCTTCACCTCCTGCAAATCAGAAGGGGAACGCATGCCAAGATCCACATATTCGAGCATCTGCTCGTGATAACGTTCGCTCAACTTCCGCTGCTCGACAGCAAGCTCGTACATCTTCTTATCGAAGCAGAGGCGATAGAAAGCATCCATCACCTCGAAGGCAATCCGGTTCTCCTCGATCTGCTCCGTGAGGCCGCCGATCTGCTTGTTCAGTTTGCGGAACTGCAACCGGTTGACGCGCGTAAAGCCGTCGAACACCGGAAGCGAGACATTCAGCCCCATCGTGCTCTCTAAAAAGGAAGAGGAAGTATAGAGATTCGTTTTCGGGTCCACCGAACGCCCCAAACGTTTGCCCAATGCGCCGGTAGCACTTACTGAGGGCAGGAAATCACCATAGGCGGCGGTAAGGTCTTCCCCGGCAATCCGTGTATCCAGGCGACTGTTCCGCACGCGGTAGTTCTGTTCGACGGCATAGCGCATGCAGTCGTCCACCGTCCAGCCGGACTGCGCCCGCAGGTTTCCCGGCGAAGCCAGGAAGACGAGAAGAAAAAGAGACAAACCTCGTTTGATCGTTATCTGTGCATTCATCATGACAGAAAGAAAGCAAACGACGTGCCAGAAATGTAACATTCAGACTATCAAAAGCATTTCAAAAACACCTCTCGCCAACCGTCCAATTTTTGGACGCCCAAACGTCCAACTTTTTGACACAGGTGTCCTCCTGTCGCTCATCGAAGCATGACAAGTGCCAAATGCAACACACAAAAACAAGCTTTACCCCTCATCCCTGAGACATAAAGCCTAAACACGTAAATCAGTTATTATAAAAAACGAAGCAGTGTTATTTATTGTGTCTATAAGTATACTCTTTTTATTTTCCGCGGGCAAAGGAAAAGCATACATATTGCAAAGATATGACAAGAGAAAGACAATTTAATTGAAAATAGAGAACCATGGTTTATCTGAAGCAAATCAAACTAATCAATCCGGATATCCATACGAACGGGAGATCATCTCTCCCAAGCATTTAAGATTTCCGCCACATAGACGTTATGCGGATTCCCTGCCATTGCGCTGTACCATTTCTCGTATAAGGCAGGATCAACAAAATGATCCTTATCCATCTTAGTCACGTAAAGGGTTTTGCATTCGAGCGTCAGGCGCGATTCCTCGAAACAAGGATTACCCAGATCGGTAAAATAAGGCGTCAAACCTGTCGCTGCCACCTTGTCGATATCCCGTCCCGATTTCGCCCCGCAAATCTTATGGGCAGTCTTATGCTCTTCTCCTAAAAAGGATAGCGTGAAAGCTCCCTTCGCATCGACAAACTCGCGGGTATAACGTTCCGGACGGATAAAGACGAACACTACCGGCTTGTTCCACAGGAAGCCTACGCCCCCCCAACTCGCCGTCATCATGTTGAACTTGTCCTTGTCGCCGGCGCTTACCAGCATCCACTCTTTTCCGATGATCTCTATAAAATTGTCTTTGACCAGACTCGGTTCTATTGCCTTCATAATTTCACACCTTAGTTAATAATCTTTCAAAGATACGAAAATATTTATTTGTGTGTGCAAAATTTAATATTCTTGTCCATACAGAATATTTTCTTTAGGTTTGCATCTCAATATTCACGTAATTATCAAGACGATAAACTGCCAAATGGAAATACTGAACAACTGGATCAGCGGGATTAACGACCTCCTATGGTCGTATGTTTTAATTATCATGCTGTTAGGATGCGCCTTCCGGTTCACTTTCAAAACCCGTTTCGTCCAGTTCCGTATGTTCCGGGAGATGATACGTGTGCTCGGTGACTCCGCCAACAAAGCCCATGAAGGTGAAAAGCACATCTCATCCTTCCAGGCATTCGCCGTATCGCTTGCCAGCCGTGTCGGAACAGGCAACCTGGCGGGAGTAGCCACAGCCGTCGCCGTAGGAGGTCCGGGAGCAGTGTTCTGGATGTGGATCATCGCCCTGTTAGGTTCGGCCAGCGCTTTTGTCGAATCTACACTCGCACAGCTTTACAAACGGAAAGGAAAAGAATCCTTCATCGGGGGGCCCGCCTACTATATGCGATACGGATTGGGACTGAACTGGATGGGCATACTGTTCGCCATCTTGATCTCCGTCACCTTCGGTTTCGCGTTCAACTCGGTACAAAGCAACACGATTTGCGCCGCCATGCAAGGTTCGTTCGGTTTCGATCCGAGGATCGTAGGCGCGGTACTGACCGTACTGACACTTGCCATTATCTTCGGAGGAATCCAGCGAATAGCCAAAGTCAGCAGCGTGATCGTCCCCGTAATGGCATTGGGATACGTGGCGCTCGCCTCGGGGATCGTACTGTTCAATATAACGGAACTGCCGGCCGTCATCAAACTGATCGTAAGCAGCGCTTTCGGATGGGAACAGGCGGCAGGCGGTACGATCGGCGCCGCTCTGATGCAAGGGATCAAGCGCGGCCTGTTCAGCAACGAGGCAGGTATGGGATCGGCTCCGAACGTAGCGGCCACGGCATCCGTCACACATCCGGTCAAACAGGGATTGATCCAGACTTTGGGTGTTTTCACCGACACCCTGCTGATCTGTACCTGCACGGCTTTTATCATCCTGTTCAGCGGGGCGCCGTTGGACGGTTCGGTAAACGGGGTACAACTGACACAGCATGCCCTGACGCTCGAAGTGGGAAAAGCCGGAGGGATATTCGTTGCCGTAGCGATCTTCCTGTTCGCTTTCAGCAGCATTATCGGGAACTACTATTACGGGGAAGCGAACATTCGTTTCATCACACCGAAAAAAAGCGTGCTCTATATCTACCGTCTGGCGGTCGGCGGTATGGTGATGTTCGGGGCGCTAGCAAGTCTGGAACTCGCCTGGAGCCTGGCGGATATCACGATGGCTTTCATGACGATCTGCAACCTGTTCGCCATCTCGTTACTGAGCAAACAGGCCTTCCTGCTGCTGCACGATTACATTGCTCAAAAACGTAGCGGGATCAAGAGCCCTGTGTTCGACAAGAACAAGCTGCCGGAACTGAAGGACAAGGCGGAATGCTGGTAAACGCTTCTTATTGGTAGATCAGACTGAACAACCGTTCAGGTGCAAAGATCTCGTTGGCGACCTCTCGTATCTCTCCGGCGGTCAGCTTCTCCACCTTGGCGAAGACTTCCGGCAGGGTGTCGTAGCGGTTATAATGGAGAAAGCTCTTACCCAGCCCCAAAAACAGGCCTTCCCGATTATCGCCGGAGACGCCCAATTGTCCGATCACCTGCTTCTTGGCCGCCGCCAACTGGGTCGCGGTCAGCTTCACCTCACGCAGCTTCGCCAGTTCCTTGTAAACAAGCCTGATCGCCTTCTCCTTGTTCTTCGGATCAGTCCCGAAGTAGATGCTTGCCAGCCCCGTATCGGTATAAGAAGTCACGTTCGATTCGACGTTATAGACAAGCCCGTTCTTTTCCCGGAGAGAGACATTCAAACGGTTGTTCATGCCCGGCCCTCCCAAGAGGTTATTCAGCAAGAACAACGGCAGGCGTTTCTCATCGTGCATGCTGTATGCCCGTCCCCCGATCAGCACATGCGCCTGATGGGTATCCTTGTGTATCTGGCGGCTGACGGGAAGGAGCTCGCCGGGTGCCGTCCGGTTACGTGCCGCCATCGGGAAAGCGATATCCGACAGGGTGCTTTCCGCCATCTGCACGATCTTCTTGAACGGAATCCGGCCCATCGAGAAGAACACCATGTTTTCGGGGGCATAGAACCGCCTCATAAACGACTTGCCGGACTCGCTGCCGAAACCGAGCAGCGACTGCTCGTCTCCCAAGATGTTATGTCCCAACGCATGTCCGTCGAACAGCAAATTCTCGAATTCATCGAAGATCAGTTCCGAAGGGCTGTCCTCGTATGAATTGATTTCGTCCAGGATCACATCCACCTCCTTCTCGATCTCCTGCTCCGGGAACTGCGAATGGAACACCAGGTCGGACAGCAGTTCGAAAGCCCTCCGGAAATGCTCTTCCATAAAAATAGAATAGACGAAAGTCTCCTCCTTTGTGGTATAGGCGTTCAGCTCCCCTCCCACATTCTCCATCCGATTCAGGATATGCCAGGACTTACGCTTTTCCGTCCCCTTGAATATCATGTGTTCGACAAAGTGAGCCAAGCCAAATTCATCCATTTCCTCATCCCGTGTCCCGGCATTCACGGCAAACCCGCAATACGACACCGGGGATGCAGAAGGAAGATGTACGATACGCAAACCGTTCGGTAAAATATGTGAGAAGTAATCTTTTTCCATGATCCATTCATTAGGAGGCACAAAAGTACAAAAATATAGGTCATTCCATGTGCAGGTATCATTAAAATAGATACTTTTGCACTTTGTTAAGTTCATAACACCATATAGAATCATTTTAAAGGCTATGATAAACGAAGCAATCTCATCCATTCTGCAACAGGAAGCTGAAGCAGTACGCAATATTCCGATAACCGACGGCTATGAAGAGGCTGTGACACTCATTGTGAAACATGTACACGAACTCGGAGGGAATCTGATCACCAGCGGTATGGGAAAAGCAGGACAGATCGCCATGAACATCGCGACCACCTTCTGTTCGACCGGCACGCCTGCCTACTTCCTGCATCCCAGCGAAGCACAACACGGCGACCTCGGCATCGTCCGCAAGAACGATGTCATGCTGCTCATCTCCAACTCCGGTAAGACACGCGAACTGCTCGAACTGGTGGAGCTGACACGCGGTCTCGTACCGGAGATGCAGTTTATCGTTATCACCGGCAACCCCGACAGCCCGCTGGCAGCCGAAGCGACGATCTGCCTGCCGACCGGTGCGCCGAAAGAAGTGTGTCCTTTAGGCCTCACCCCCACCACATCGACCACGGTCATGACGGTGATAGGCGACCTGTTGGTAGTCGGCACCATGAAACGCATCAACTTCGGCTATCCCGACTATGCCAAACGGCATCACGGCGGTTACCTGGGTTCGAAAAGCCGCGAACAGTGTAAAACCGTAAACAAATAAAGAGCATGAGGAAGGTAATCGGCATCGGGGAAACCATTCTCGACATCATCTTCAGGAACAACCGACCCCATACGGCAGTGCCCGGCGGATCGACCTTCAACGGCCTCATCTCGTTAGGACGCCTGGGTGTACCTGTCTCTTTCATCAGCGAAGTGGGAAACGACCATGTCGGCGACATCATACGCGACTTCATGAAGGAAAACAACCTTTCCACCCGCTACGTCGACCGTTTCCCGGATGGCAAAAGCCCGATTTCGCTCGCGTTCCTGGACAACGACAGCAATGCCGACTACACTTTCTACAAGGATTATCCGAAGCAACGCCTCGACGTGCCCCTGCCGGAGATCAACGAAGACGACATCTTCATCTACGGCTCCTATTACTCACTGAACCCGGCGCTTAGGGAACGGATGGTGGAATTTCTCGACTATGCACGCCAGCGCAAGGCGATCCTCTACTACGACCCGAATTTCCGCAAGGCGCACGCCCATGAAGCGATACACCTCGCCCCGACATTGCTCGAAAACTTCGAATATGCCGATATCATACGCGGCTCGGACGAGGACTTCCTCAATATCTTCGGGGAGGCCGACAGTGAAAAAGTCTACACTGACCATATCCGTTTCTACTGCGACCGTTTCATCACCACTCACGGAGCCGGAGGCGTGAACCTCTACCACGGCGACCTGCGCCTTCATTTCGACTCGCCCTCCATCCGCCCGGTCAGTACGATCGGAGCCGGCGACAACTTCAATGCTGGCATCCTCTACGGTCTGTTAAAAAATAATGTCCGTCACCGTGACCTCGCCACCCTCCCGAAAGAGACATGGGCGAATATCATCCGGTGCGGGATCGATCTGGCAACCGAGGTTTGCCGCAGCTACGACAATTACATTTCTAAAGAATTCGCAACCTCCTACCTCTCCCAGTCTTAAATATCATTAACCGGGAAGATAAAGGGGTATAAAGACACGTGTTTTTCACTATCTTTGCTTTGCATGAGTAGTAGAAGTATGATATTGAAACGGATTCTTTTCTTGTTCACCAGTGTGGCCTTATTGGCAGGATGCAGCTCCGGCAGAGCACCTGAAATTCGTGCCATATGCCTGCGTGACGACATCGGCAACTATATTATCAAATGGGAAACAGACCCCCATACCGACGGGACGATGAAACTTTATGTATCCGACACCCCCAACTCCTTCGACATGTCGCGACCGTGCAGCTATGCCGACATCAATGACGGGAGAGTGACCTACATCACGAACGACAACATCACCCGCAAATATTTCCTACTGTCTTTCAACGACAAATATTACCGCACTGTCGGCGCCCGCTCGGTACAGATGGACAGCGTCCAGAACCTGCGCGACATAGGAGGCTACTTCAGCGAACACGGGAACCGTATGACCGGCTGGGGCAAGATATTCCGCTCGGGCGAGCTCAAGGCACTTAGCCGCAACGACACGATCCGGCTGGATAACCTGAAGATCAAAACTGTCATCGACCTACGGGGAGAAGACGAAATAGCCCTCGCTCCGGAAAAATATGCAGGGGCGAACATCATCTCCATCCCGATCCCGGTAAAAGGCAAAGAACAGATCACCCGACGCCTGGAAGAAGGACGCATACGCAAAGGCGACGGGCTCGTGTATATGCAGGACACCTATATCAGCTATGTGACGGACAACAGCGAACAATTCGGCAAAGCCCTGAAAGTCTTTCTCGACAAGGACAACTACCCGATCCTCGTGAACTGCTCGATGGGAAAAGACCGTGCCGGCTTCCTGACGGCCATGCTGCTGACAGCCCTCGATGTGCCGGAAGAAACGATCATGAAAGACTATATGGCTTCCAACAACCACATAGACCTGCGCAGCCTTGCCTATATGGCACGCAACCTCAATACGGACGCCCAGGAAACCATCACCGTGCTGCTCGGTGCAAACGAGACATGGCTGGATCTGGCCTTCCATAAAATAAAGAAAGAATATGGTTCGACCGACAAATATCTGTCGAAAGGATTGCATCTCACGGAAAAAGAGCGCGATACATTAAAAGATATCATACTAAACTAACCGGTATCCAAATTATTTGCGTACCTTTGTCCCCACTCTGAATTTATTATATATACATATATCACATTTTGAAAACATTTGAAGAATTAGGAGTTGCCGCACCAATACTGAAGGCAATTCAAGAAATGGGCTACGAATCGCCCATGCCGGTACAGGAGGAAGTGATTCCTTTCCTACTGGGAGATGACAACGACGTAATTGCATTAGCACAAACAGGTACGGGAAAGACAGCCGCTTTCGGCCTTCCGATCCTGCAAAAAATCGATGTGACTACATACCACCCCCAAGCACTCGTACTCTGTCCCACTCGTGAGCTATGTTTACAGATCGCCGACGACCTGAACGACTACTCCAAGTATATCGACAACCTGAAGGTCCTCCCGGTATACGGAGGTTCCAGCATCGAGAGCCAGATCAAGACGCTGAAGCGTGGCGTGCACGTGGTCGTAGCCACTCCGGGACGCCTCCTGGACCTGATGAACCGCAAGACGGTAGACCTCAGCCTGGTGAAGAACGTCATCATGGACGAGGCGGACGAGATGCTGAACATGGGGTTCACCGACAGCATCAACGCCATCCTCGCCGAAGTGCCGGAGAACCGCAACATGCTGCTCTTCTCGGCCACCATGCCGAAAGAGATCGCCAACATCACGAAGAAGTACATGAAGAATCCGAAGGAGATCGTGATCGGCAACAAGAACGAAGGAAACAAGAACATCCGCGATATCTATTATATGGTACAGGCACGCGACAAGTACCTGGCTCTGAAACGCATCGCCGACTTCTACCCGAACATCTACGGCATCGTCTTCTGCCGTACCCGCAAAGAGACGCAGGAGATCGCCGACAAACTGATACAGGACGGCTACAACGCCGACTCGCTGCACGGCGAACTGAGCCAGGCGCAGCGCGACTACGTGATGCAGAAGTTCCGCGTCAAAAACATCCAACTCTTAGTTGCTACCGATGTAGCTGCCCGCGGCCTGGATGTGGACGATCTGACACACGTGATCAACTACGGCCTGCCCGATGAAGTGGAATCCTACACGCACCGCCGTGGCCGTACGGGCCGTGCGGGAAAGACGGGTATCTCCATCTCCATCTGCCACGTGAAGGAGAAAGGCAAAATCCGCGAGATCGAAAGGATCATCAACAAGAAATTCGAGAAAGGCGAAATGCCTACCGGACATGCTATCTGCGAAAAGCAGCTTTTCAACCTCGTCGACCAGATCGAAAAGGTGAAGGTGAACGAGGAGGAGATCGCCTCCCTGATGCCCCAAATCTACCGCAAGTTGGAATGGCTGGACAAGGAAGACATCATCAAACGTGTCGTTTCGCTCGAATTCAACCGTATGATCGATTACTACAAGGACGCCGACGAGATCCAGCAGGTAGACGAACGTTCCTCTCGCAGCGAACGGGGCGAACGCCGTGCACATGCGGCCGAAGAGGGCTATTCGCGTTTCTTCCTCAACTTCGGCAAGGCCGACGGCCTCTATCCGAACCAACTGATCGAACTGGTCAACAAATGTGTGCCGGGCAAGGTGCGCATCGGCAAGATCGACCTGCGCGAAAACTTCTCTTTCTTCGAAGTGGAAGAGGGTGAAGCCCAGCGCGTGATGGACAGCATGAACGGGTTCGAAGTGGACGGACGGCGCATCTCCGTCGAACCTGCACAGGGCAAAAAAGAAGAAGGCGGACGCGGTGGCAAACGCAGTTACGGCGGACGGCGCAGCGATGACGGCTACAAAGGCAAACGGGGTTCCAAAGACAGTGGACGCCGGGGTGGAGACCGTTCGGACCGCACCTTCCGCAAAGACGAACGCGACAGCGACCGCCCGTGGAAACGGACTGCCGCCGCACGCGACGCTCGTAAGAAAAGACGTTTCTAATCCTCCTCCCTCACGCTAACAGAAACAGGAGACCGCAGCATACATCAGCAATCCCCAGCCGGCAACGACGGGGAGTTGCTGTTTTTGTTTCCGCTTCCCGTCATGTCTCTCTCCGTATCCCCGTACCCCGAGAGTGTCAACAGGGCTCCCAAACACCCCAACACGACCTCCGAACGGCCCTCCCACAAAGCCAGCAGGCCCAATACCATCAGGTACAAGCGAAGGCAATGCGGGTTGCACAATCGCCGGAAACATTTCCTGCCCGCCAGACGCGGGTGGAACCGGCTCGTTTTCCTCTTCCTTTCCATCCGGACGCTTCTTTTTAAAGTTCAACAAAAAGCCCAACAAGGCTCTGATAAATGCAAGGATTTTTCTTAATTTATTCATGACTGATGATTTGATGATTCATTACTTCTTTCATTCCGGGGGATGCATCATTTATATCTTCATGCCACCATCCCCTCATCCCAATCCATCATCCTCCCGATCTCCTCCTCAAGAGCGATGATGCTGTGGCGGTAGCGTTCGCGGTTATCCCCGTTCAGTTCGCTTATGTAGGGACTGTAAGCGATCTCTTTAGCATAGGCTTCGGGGATGCGGCTAAAGCTCCAGGCACGGTGGTAGCCGGTATGGATCAGGCGGGCGAAATCGAAGAAAGACATCCGGGGCGATGTGTAATGCCGGAAATAATGGACCATCCCGCCGGCCGTCTCCAGCTCCACCCGTTCGCCATGCCACCAGGCGTTAGACGCCCCGTAACCCATTATACCGAAATAGTTGTTATGCTCCGTCGCCAAGCAGGAGGTCCCCCACCCGCTTTCAAGCGCTCCCTGAGCCAGAATGACACGCGGGTTCATATCGAACGCACGTCCCGCCTCTTCAGCGGCAGCCCGGCACCTACGGAGGTAAAATATCTTCTTATCCATCTTTCCTAATCTTTTTTCTTTTTAATCATTTTCCTTTTTATCCGGGGGATGAATCCCCCGGCAAGAGAGAGCCAATCTATTAATCCCCCGCAAGAGAGAATTTATCAAGGCATTTGCTTGTTCAACAGGCAAATATTTATTATCTTAGCGGTTATAAACCAAGCGGTTCGCCGCATCAAGAAACACACTGTACAATCATGGAAAACTCCTTCAATCAGAACAGGGTCTACGGATGGGGCGAACTCGCCCAACTCTACTTCCCGAACATCTCCCAAAAGAGCGCCACCGGCCAACTGCTGAAATGGATTCGCGTCAGCGACAAACTGATGCACGACCTGGAAGAGGCCGGATGGCACCCCGGACTAAAATACAACGGGACTACATCGTGGGGCACCTCGGAGAACCGTGAAGAGGTGAAAGTTATTTATACAAACGCGAAGCTCAACTTTCAACTCTCAACTAATCAAAGCTCTCCCGGTCTCTCTTCCTCGCCCCCGCCCGAAGGAGTGGACGGAGTTTCGGGAACGATCTTTTCGAAGGTGTAGTTGCTGATCGCATCCCGCAACTGCTTGCCCGGACGGAACAGGATACGTTTGCTTTTGATCAGGGCACTGTTGAACTCCTTCTCGGTCAGCGTGCCGGTACTGCCGAACTGCAACTGGAAATTTCCCAATTCGCCGACCTGCACCACTTCCCCTTTGCCGAGACTGCGCCGCATGACCCGGATCAACTCGTCCAGAATCAGCTTCACATCCCCCGCCGAGGCAGTGGAACCTTCGGCGATCAAGTCGCATAACTCCTGGATACCGACCGTCCCCGCCGCTTTCGCATTCGCATAATATAACTTGGCATCCGCCTCTGCTCCCTTGCGCATATCCTTACGCAACACTAACTTGTACTTTGCTGGCATACGTTTCTTTGTTTTTTTTAATTAAACCTCTAACTCTTAATCACATAACAAAGATACGACACACCTGCTCCGCCACGGGGAACAACTGGTCAGGAGAGGGAGTGAAGAGGAAAGATGAGGAAAAAGAAGGAGGATCTCTCTTTTGCCAGGGGATAAATCCCCCGGTAAAGGTGTTCTTCCTGCTTATTACACCCTATCTTCTTCTGCCCTATAGAGAAAACAATTTTCCCCTATAAAGCATCCCGACATGCTCCATAGGGGAGGAAGGGAAAAGGGAGAACGGACAACTACGGACACAACGGACACCCGATATATTTATTTTCCGGGAGGAGTGTTTTTCTGATACTGTCCAGGTGTCATCTTCTTGATATACACCGGAATAATCTTCGCGATAAAGCGGCGTGCCGTGCGTTCGCCTATCCCTTCGAGGGCAGCGAGGCGGTAGACTTCGGACAGGGTGAAGGAAGAAGGGAGGGCGTCGTAGACGGAGCGGAATTTGAGGGGTAACGTCAGTTCAGGCTGATCCTGCGGGGCGCGTAGCTGCGTCATCAGGAGGCGGCTGTGCTCGAGGCAGCACAAGGTGATCGCCAGGGCTGCCGCGAAATGGCTGTCCGAACAGACACGAAGGCCGGGGATATAGTCGTCCTCGGCCGCCACCTCGAGGGCGGTGAAAAGCATGCAAAGGCGGTAGGTCATCAACCCGTAGCGTTTCACCACCGAAAGAAACTCCTCGCCTCCGAACAGGTCCGACTCGCGCAGCAAATCCGCAAAACAACGGTTCAGCTTCGACCACTGCGCAAGGCTCAGACCGACCTGCAAGTTGCGTTTCCGCAGACGCACGGCCATCCCCCTCACCTGCTCCGAGAGCGAAGCGATATGCTTCACAAAGTCGGCTCCACCCCCTTCGGGCGACACGTCCTGCCAGACGGCACGCGAACGGCAGGTGTAGAGCAGCAGGCGGCTCATCAACCCGTTTTCGGCATCAGGTATCAGACGGGAGAACTGTCCCGGCGTACCCGCCAGCAGGAGGGCGACGGTGGGACGGTCGACGAGGATCATCTCATTGTCGCCTTTGCGCGACGACGACACAGGTTCGTGGTGGAACGCCTTGCGGAGGAGGTCGTCAAACTGCCCGTAGTCCTGCTTAGTCGCCGTAATCAGCGTGTCGATCTCGCTGTCCACGATCAGCAGGCCTGCCTCACCGTTGTCGCGCAGGTGGACGAGTAGCTTCGCCTTCGTCACCTGGCCCGACACGACCAGGTAGCGGACGTAGGCCGGCTTCGGGGCATCCTTCACCGACATGGACTTATGCTTGCCCCGAAGCTCCGCCTTCTTGGCCTCCCAGTCATCGAGTGCCTGCTGGTACTCCTGTACCTCACGTTCGCTCTCGGTCTTGATGAGCGTGGCGTAATGGTCGGCCAGATGGCGCATCTCATCGACACAACCCTTCCCGTTGGCTGCCGGAGCCACCTCGACCGTATAGAGATGCGGGGTCAGCCATTTGCGACGGTAATAGCCGTGCACACCGGGCAGGCAGGCGCTCAGGACGGTACAGGCGGCGAGCACGCCCATGTCGCGCTCGCGTACGTCGGCATAGTAACGGACCGCTTCGCGGATGACTGGCGGCAGCTTCTCCAAGAGGTCGTCCGGAAGGCAGGGCGTCTGCTTCCGAAGCTCCTCCCCTTCCTTTTCCAGGTCCTTTTCGGAGGGGTTCGGGATTTCAGATGCATGGGGTGCCGTTCTGTCCGCAATTTGTCCGTTAGCAAAGACTTTCGTCCCGTATTCTCCCGTATGAGACTGATAGGCAGAATGTAACGCCTGACCGATCTCTTGCGCCGAAAACGAAGGAGCTTGCATCAGCGAGACACACAAACGAGCGATTTCCGCCTCCGGAAAACCCCGGCGGTTCGCCTCGCAACCGAGGTTGTAGACCGTCTGGTTACGGCTCCCTTCGACCAGCGGGTTGCGGGCGGCCCACCAGGAGACGAACGACCCGGCATCCGTCATACCCCGGTTTCCGCCGGAAGCCGCCTGGGGCATCTCGACAGCCACATGGAAGACTTCGGCGTCGGGATTATAGTATGCCTCCGGATCATCGCTCACGTAGCAGCAACGGCCTATGTTACGGCATTTGCGGTCGCTCGCCATCCCGGCAACCTCTTCATAGCGGAGAGTGACGACCTCGAAGGCGCGGCGGTGGTGTTCCGCCCCGCTATCCACGCGGACGAAGACTTTCAGCCCTTCGCCACCGGGACTGACGAAGAGGGCGAGCGTGGTCGGCATCGACCGGAAGAGGGCGATCAGCACCGCAAGATTTTCCACATGGTCGAAATCCAGTCCGACGACCATCGAATAGGCCGCCACTTGGTCGTCACGATGCCCGCCCCGGAAAACCCCTGACGGGGTGAAACCTGGCAGGAACCTCTTCAACCGGACAGCCTCTTCCTTACGTCCTTCGGCGACGGCATGGCGATAGGCGGTGATTTCACGGACCCAACGGCGACGGCGAATCAGGATGATAATTTCTTCGAGGGTGGTTTCTTCACTTTCGTACTTGTAAAGAGAGGGAAACAACGAGACTTTGTGTTCCTTGTTCATGACTGATTTTTTTATTTGATTAATAATGGACAAAGATACGCTATTGCTTCAGCCTTGTCAATGAGTGAAAAGTAACGAAAGGAATACAATGCTGATTGATTTTCAAGGCATATAGAGATGCCATCGGCAAAAAGCCGTTACTTTACGGTAAGACAACGGGAGAAAATATTTTTCCTCCCGTTGTCTTTTCCTCCGTCATTCGTCTTCCTTGCGGTTGTAGTAATTGTGGGCGGAAGAACGCGAGATCTTATTCAGCCTGAATACTTTCATCATCTGGGCAAAGAGGCGGTGTATACCTGAACCGGCATGCCCGAATTCCGGCAAGTTGCGGATGGCTTTCCAGAGACGGATCAGGTCATAGGAGGCATTGACCTCTATGCGTTCGAACCCGAATATCAATCCGAGGCCGGTGATTTCCTCGAACCTTTTGCCTGCCTTGCGCAGGGCGGCATAGTCTCGCTTGGATAAGGCGTCATTCGCCTGCCGCTTCTCACAGAGGCCGAGGATAAGGGATAACAACTCGATGGCTTCTTCTTTCCATCCTGTTTCTTGTGATTCTTTTTGTATTTCTCATGTTATACAGGTATTATAAAATAAGAGCCAAGATAAATATATTTTCCTTGCCTGGGAATTTATCTCCGGGTAATAGAGAAATAAATTTCCCGGCAGATGGAGATGGGAAAAAAGAAAGCCCCGGAAGGATTTCTCCCGGAGCCTTTTTTGCCTGCTTCCCCTTTTCTCAAAGGTACTTACAGTAGAACTTTTAATTTCATTACTTTAGTATTAATACTACCACTTGTTCTCCCTCACGGGGTAATTGGACCTTCCGCCAAAAAGCGGATGGACACCGCGTGGTATTATTTAGATTATTTGATTATAAAAAATGTCTTTCTTTTACCGGGGGATGAATCCCCCGGTAAGGGATTATTTTAGTATCAAT
>ERZ824600.2270-NODE-2270-length-21038-cov-40.258209_pt1 | contig 21038 bp, 15 predicted proteins | sample MGYA00519933_ERZ824600 | MGnify/ENA primary metagenome ERZ824600 (study PRJEB31778, sample SAMEA3449178) | human gut metagenome | biome: human gut; feature: human-associated habitat; material: faeces | place: United Kingdom | collected 2010/2012 ... | reverse complement strand
GTGGCCCATTTTTCAATGAGCGCCCTGGCCCACTTTTCAATGAGTATTTACATCCAAAGACAGTGTGGTTGTATGAGTTGCTTGACACCTGAAAGGCGTGAGGCGGAAAAAGAGGGATGTTCAGGCCTTGACATAAAAAATACAAGCCGACCACCGGGAGGTCTGGAGATTTTTTATGCCAAAGCCAAAAGAATATCCCTTCGCCACACGTTTGGTTATGGCAAGCAACTTATACATGACCCACTAGACATCTGTACGCATTGATTGAAATGGCTCCACCGTATGAAAGCCCAAGAAATCATAAATCCTTGCCGCCCGTTTTGTGGCGGCAATGGTTCCTATATACTGATTATATAAGCGTGTCCAGCCCCGATAAAAAAGAAGTGTGGCGCAATGCCGGAAACAGCGAAGTCCGGTATCGCGCCACTTTTCTTTCAGGTGGCTGCAATCAAGCGGTGAGTGGCGGAGCGGTCGTAAATAATCCTTGCGAGGCAATGCGTCCCGGAACACGGACAGGCGGCATTTAGTCTTATGGTGCAGGCAGCGTCTCCGATGCCATTCCATAAGGCGATGCCGGCTGTCGGTGTTCAGCATTGCCCATAGGCGTGTTGCGGTCAATAGGTGTCAGTGGCTCGTCCACCGTCACCTATCGACGGCATAACGCCGCCAGCACTGCAAGACCGCCCCGCCTTTCACCGCTTTCAGATGTTCCTTCCATCCCAAAATACACATCCAAAAACAAATAAAATGAGAAAAACTCTCACAGAACAAACTCTATATGGATTTTTATTGTTATCTTTGCACCATAGAACTGAATAAGATATGTTGGTAAACTTCACTTTCAAGAATTTCCGGTCATTTAAGAATGAAATGACTCTGAGCATGGAGGCGGCTCCGATTCAGGAGCTGTCGGATGCCGTTGTAAAATCCTGTGATGAGGAATTACTGCCTGTGGCTGTAATGTACGGAGCCAATTCAAGCGGTAAAAGCAACGTGTTGAAAGCGTTGAAGGCAATGCGTGATGTGCTGCTCAATTCAGTCAGGCTGAATCCTAAGGACAGGCTTGATGCAGAGCCGTTTTCACTTGATTTGACCTCGGGCGATGAACCTACATCATTCGAGATACAGTTTACTCTTAACGGTTCTCGCTTCCGATATGGATTCGACTATACCGCCGAGGCTGTAATCGCGGAATGGCTGTATGAGAAACGACCGGGAGAAAGGGAGTTTGAGCTATTCCTGCGAAGCGGGAATGAATTCAAGATTTCCAAGACACGCTTTGCAGAAGGACTCGGCAAACAATCTGCCACTCCCGACAACCGTCTTTTCGTATCCCTTGTCGCCCAACTGAACGGCAAGGTGTCGCAGGCTGTTCTTGACTGGTTTTCAAATATTGACTATATGTCGGGAATGGACGGCAAAGGCTATGCCGGAAAGACCCTTGAAATGCTGTTCCTGAAACAAAACGGGGCTTCTGAAATCACACGCTTTTTTGAAGAAACCAACCTCGGTTTTATGGAACTTGATGTGGAACCGGAAAACGGCGATGAAAAGAAAATGAAGTCAGAGACCGTCCATCGCCTGTATGATGCTGACGGAAACGATGTCGGGGTAAGGCGTTTCCCTACCGAGAAAATGGAGTCGGAAGGGACGAAAAAAATCATTGAGATTGCCGGTCCGATATTCGACGCTATTCTGAATGGAAAGATTCTGATCGTCGATGAGCTTGATGCAAAGCTGCATCCGTTCCTGACGCGCAAGATTATCAGCCTGTTTATGGATAAGGGTATCAACAGCAAGGGGGCGCAACTTATTTTTGCAACCCATGATACAAACCTTCTCAATATCCAATATCTGCGCCGTGATCAAATCTGGTTTACAGAAAAAGACAAGTCTGATTCGACAGACCTCTATTCTCTTGTAGAGTTCCGCGACGATGCCGGCAATAAAGTCCGCAACGACCGTAATATAGAGAAAGATTATATCAACGGACGCTTCGGCGCAATTCCTTTTATGAGTTAAGCGGCATGGGACAGCTTCCAAAATCAAAAATAGAGCAGCTAAAACGGGAGAAGCGCGAGGCAAAAGCCGCCAAGAAACGTAAGGTGGCGACGCGCGAAAAAATCGTGCGCTTCCTGATTGTCTGCGAAGGAGAACGGACAGAGCCAAATTATTTCCGTGAACTTGTAAAAGACAGGTATTCAGAAGTGCGCTCCGAGGATATTGTCGGCGAAGGTCGCTCCACCTGCGCACTGGTCAAGAAAACCGAAGAAATCAGAGACCGCCTTGAACATCAGCGACAACTGAAATTCGACCGGGTATGGGTTGTTTTCGACAAGGATGATTTCAATGACTTCAACGAGGCTATTGCGCTTGCCGAAAAGAAAGGTTATGTGGCGGCATGGAGCAACGAAGCGTTCGAGCTGTGGTATCTCCTTCACTTCGTATATCTCGATGCCGCAATTTCCCGTGCCGACTATATCAAAAAACTTGAAAATGAAATACGCCGGATTGACGGCTACACGAATTTCAAGTATAAGAAGAATGATGCAGGTATTTATTCTCTACTCCAAAAGATAGGCAATGAGACACAGGCAAAACAGAGGGCTGTAAAACTTCGGACCTTGTTTGATGGTACAAAGGATTACAAAAGCCATAAACCCTGCACTTGTGTCGATGTTCTTGTGGATGAGCTTGAGCATCCCGAAAATCTATTGAAGGACATCTAAATATCCTTTAACATTCAGTGTTATTATTGTCAAAAACGAACCCTTGGACTTGTAAGACTGAAAAATTATGACTAATTTCGCTTTCACGAAAAGACACTGAAAAGTCAGGGTCGCGGAGTCAGAATCCGGAAACGGATTATTTGTCACCAAATCGTTTCAAAAGAAATTTGGCCAAAGCTAACTATCTGAAAAAGGCATAATTGGAGCGTAAGGAACAAGTCCCTCCAGCTCCACACAAGTCCGATGAAAGACAACGAAAAAGAGAGTGCATCAAAATTCAGATGCACTCTCTTGTGATTTTATGTGTGTGCGCAAATTACTTTTTGGCAGAAGTGGATTTGCGCGGTCGGGATTGCTTCTTTCGGCGAAGCACCATTGCACTTCTGCTGGGCAAATAGAGCTTGAGCCATTCCACTCCTATCGGGCTATAAAGGTCATCATGAATGGTGAAATGATGCACGGACTCATCCACATTGCCGTAACCGCCGAAATCAGGATTGTCACTGGAGAGCACAACCTCATATTCGCCGGGAGGCGTTAAAATGCCATAAGAATCAAATGACTTGAACGGGTGCCAGTTGAATACAAATATCAAATCACCACGACTGAAAGCCAAAACCTGATCATCATCCTTTTCCCACAACTTGCCTACGGGCAAACTCTGGAAATTATAAACGCTGCTGATCAAATGAATCATGGCGTTATCAAAGTTATTAAGGAATTCATATTTAAGAAATCCGTTGTCCACAAGGCTCCAGAGGCGTCGTGCATATTTGTAGCTCCAGCCGTTGCCTTCACGCGGGAAATCAATCCATTCGGGATGTCCCCACTCATTGCCCATAAAGTTGAGATAACCGCCGTTGATAGTGGCAGCAGTAGCAAGACGAATCATCTTGTGCAATGCCATACCTCGTGCCACCACGCCATTGTCATCGTCCTTGTTCATGTGCCAGTACATCTCCTTGTCAATAAGACGGAATATCACCGTTTTGTCGCCAACAAGAGCCTGGTCATGGCTCTCAACATAACTTATAGTTTTTTCATCATCACGCCTGTTGGTCAGTTCCCAGAATATGGATGTCGGATGCCAGTCCTCATCTTTCTTCTCCTTAAGGGTCTTGATCCAATAATCAGGGATACCCATTGCCATGCGATAGTCAAATCCTATGCCACCGTCCTTGAACGGTATGGCGAGACCGGGCATGCCGCTCATTTCCTCGGCTATGGTTATGGCGTAAGGATTGAGCGAATGTATAAGCTTATTGGCAAGCGTGAGATAGGTAATAGCATTTGTATCCTGATTGCCGTTGTAATAATCATCATAACTGCCAAACGCCTGTCCCAAACCGTGATTATAATAGAGCATGGATGTTACGCCGTCAAAACGGAATCCGTCAAAGCGGAATTCCTCCATCCAATATTTGCAATTTGACAACAGGAAATGAAGCACCTCATTCTTGCCGTAATCAAAACAAAGCGAATCCCATGCAGGATGCTCACGGCGACCGTCACCATAGAAATATTGGTTATAGCTTCCATCAAGGCGTCCCAACCCTTCAAGCTCATTTTTCACGGCATGTGAATGGACTATATCCATAATCACCGCTATTCCCATAGAATGGGCAGTGTCGATAAGTGATTTGAGATCCTCTGGTGTGCCAAAACGACTTGACGGGGCAAAGAAATTGCTCACATGATAACCGAAAGAGCCATAATAAGGGTGCTCCTGTATAGCCATTATCTGAATAGCATTATAGCCATCGCGAGCTATGCGGGGAAGAATCAGATCACGAAATTCAGCATACGTGCCGACATCCTCTCGCTCCTGCGCCATGCCTATATGGCACTCATAAATGAGCAGCGGCTTGGTGTCAGGCTTGAACTCGGCAACTTTCCATTCGTATTCATGCTCCGGCTCCCAAACTTGTGCCGAAAACAGATGTGTCGTCGGGTCCTGCACCACACGGGTAGCGTAGGCGGGGATTCGCTCTCCCTCACCGCCCTGCCAGCTCACCAGCATTTTATAATAATCGCCATGATGAATGGCGTCAGCAGGCAGATTGATTTCCCACACCCCGTTATCTTTGCGTTCAAGGTCATAACGGGCCAAAGCTTTCCAGTCGGAGAAATCGCCAATCAGCACTATTCGTGTAGCATTTGGAGCCCACTCACGGAAAGTCCAGCTACCGTCGGCATTGCGGTGCATGCCGAAAAATTCATGACCGTTGGCAAGATCTTTCAATGAGCCGCACTCGGATGTGAGCTCTTTTTCCTTGCGCACGGCATCTTCATGACGCCCCGCTATAGCGGCGGCAAACGGCATAAGATAAGGATCGTTTTTCACCAGTGGCAAAAGTTTCTCGGCTTTAGGCTTTTTAGGCGCTTTCTTAGGTATGGGCATAGTTTTATAGTTTTATCTCCTTAGTCACGGAGCTTGGTTATGTTATTGCAAACATAACTATAATTTCCCAAACGCCCAAAAAGTTAGGGAATATTTCATATATTTGCACTCATGAAACAAAAAGTTCTGATTGTAAACAAATTCTATTACCGTCGTGGCGGCGACTGCGTGTGCACTCTCAATCTTGAGGAGCTGCTCAAACGCCAAGGTCACGAAACGGCAATATTTGCCATGCAATATCCCGAGAACTTGCCAAGCCGATGGGATAGCTATTGGCCTGAGGAAGTGGATTTTTCAGGAGGTGCAGGTGCCAAAATCAATGCACTCAAACGCATGCTGGGACTTGGTGACATAAAGCACAAATTTGCTTCACTGCTCAAGGATTTCCAACCCGATGTGGTACATCTCAACAACATACATTCCTATCTGTCACCCGTGCTTGCTTTAATGGCACACAAGACCGGTGCCAAGGTAGTGTGGACACTTCATGATTACAAGCTCATTTGTCCCTCATATTCCTGTCTTAACACCAATGGGAAAGTGTGCGAAAAATGCTTCTCATCCAAGCTGCCCGTACTAACCACAAAGTGTATGAAAGGATCTCTTGCGGCCAGCGCAGTGGCATGGCTGGAAGCAGTGAAATGGAGGCGCAAAGTTCTTGAAGACAATGTGGACTGCTTCATATGTCCGAGTGAGTTCATGAACGCCAAGATGCAGCAGGGAGGATTCAATTCCGACAAACTCGTTACGCTATGCAATTTCGTAGCACCTGAAATGATTGATGCTTACCGCAAATGTGATGCATCACAGGAACGCGATGAATACTATTGTTATGTAGGCAGATTGTCGGAAGAAAAAGGTGTACGCACATTATTATCCACAGCAGCCGCACTACCCTACAAACTCAAAATAGCCGGCAACGGTCCGCTCAGCGAAGAGCTGAGAGCCAAATACTCCGCCTGCCCCAATATTGAATTTCTTGGGCGTCTTAACGGTGATGAGGTGCGTGAATTACTCAGCAAGGCACGGTTCTCGGTAATACCGTCAGAATGGTATGAAAACAATCCACTGAGTGTAATTGAGTCACTTTGTGCCGGGACACCGGTTGTCGGTGCAGCCATTGGGGGTATTCCTGAACTGATAAAAGGCTGCAATGGCACAATATTCACATCCGGCAGCTCCGAGGCTTTGGCCGATGCAATCAAAAAACAATGGCAATCTGCTCCTGACCACGCAGCCATACAGTTGCAGGCCATTGAGTCATTCAGTCCACAGACCCACTATTCCCGATTGCAGACTCTGTATGCCCGTTGATAGCCTGTTTTTAGGCTCATAATGCCGTGAATTTTAATAAATTTGATTATTTTTGCAGAAAATAAAACCCTTTTTCATAGCTATGGCAACTAATATATTGGAACTTAGCGAACAAGAGATTGTGCGCAGAGGTAGTCTTGACGAAATGCGCCGCTTGGGTATTGAACCTTATCCGGCAGCTGAATTTCCTGTAACCGCTTACTCCGACGATATAAAACGTGATTTCACTGACGGTGCTCTCGAACAGAATGTGAGCGTGGCCGGGCGCATTATGAGCCGCCGCGTGATGGGTAAAGCCACATTCATTGAATTGCAGGATTCCCGTGGCCGCATACAGATTTACGTGAGCCGTGATGACATCTGTCCGGGCGAAAACAAAGATTTCTACAATTCTGTCATAAAAAAGCTTCTTGACATAGGCGATTTTATTGGGGTGGAAGGTTTTGTGTTCCGCACCCAAACCGGCGAAATCACCATACATGCCCGCTCAATAACGGTGCTGGGCAAATCACTCCGTCCTCTTCCCATAGTGAAGATGAAAGACGGTGTGGTTTACGATTCGTTTGACGACCCTGAACTGCGCTATCGCCGCCGCTATGTGGATCTGGTGGTAAACGATGGCGTAAAAGAAATTTTCATAAAGCGTACCAAGGTTTACAACAGCATGCGCTCTTTCTTCAATCACCACGGCTACATGGAAGTGGAAACTCCCATTCTTCAGTCCATACCCGGTGGAGCCTCCGCGCGTCCGTTCATCACACACCATAACGCACTTGACATTCCGTTGTATCTGCGTATTGCTGATGAACTTTATCTGAAGCGTCTGATAGTAGGTGGATTTGAAGGCGTCTATGAGTTTTCCAAAAACTTCCGCAACGAAGGTATGGACCGCACCCATAATCCGGAATTCACCTGCATGGAAATTTATGTGGCCTACAAGGACTACAACTGGATGATGAACTTCACAGAAAAGATGCTTGAAAAGATATGCATGGATGTGAACGGCACCACCGAGGTGCAGATTGGCGAAAACATCATAAACTTTAAGGCTCCTTATCGCCGCGTCACCATGATTGATGCCATCAAAGAGTTTACCGGAATCGACATAACCGGCATGGGCGAAGATGATTTGCGCGCTGTATGCAAGCAACTTGATATTGAAGTGGATGGATCAATGGGTAAAGGTAAGCTCATTGACGAGATATTCGGAGAGAAATGCGAAGGCAACTACATTCAGCCCACGTTTATCATAGATTACCCGATTGAAATGTCGCCGCTCACCAAGCGTCATCGCAACAATCCGGAACTCACCGAGCGTTTTGAGCTGATGGTAAACGGTAAGGAACTTGCCAATGCATACTCGGAGCTCAACGATCCTATTGACCAGTACGAACGCTTTGTGGAGCAGATGCGTCTGAGCGAAAAAGGTGATGACGAGGCAATGATAATTGACCATGACTTTATTCGCGCTCTTGAATACGGCATGCCGCCCACATCTGGTATGGGTATAGGTATGGACCGTCTTGTAATGCTGATGACCGGTCAGACCACCATACAGGAAGTACTGTTCTTCCCGCAGATGCGTCCTGAAAAAACAGCAAAGCGCGACAATGCACAAGCTTTCGCCACAGTGGGAGTACCGGAGGAATGGGTACCCGTGCTTCATAAGCTTGGCGTACTCACTGTGGAGGCTCTCGGCAGCGTGTCATCAGCCGGCAAACTCCAACAGGATATGTGCGGAATCAACAAGAAATACAAGCTTGAACTCAAAAACCCCACTGCCGACGATGTGAAAGCATGGATTGAGTCAGCCACACCGAAACAGGATGAGGCAAAAGAGTCACAGGCCTGAACTTTGGAGTAACAACTCACGTTATAATAACAATGAATTTCCCTGGCAAAGTGGCAGTAATGGGAGGCGGAAGCTGGGCTACAGCTTTGGCCAAACTTCTGCTTGATAATTGCGAAACCATATTGTGGTATATGCGCCGCGATGACCGCATCGCTGATTTCAAACGATTGCGTCATAACCCCGCATATCTTAGTGATGTGCAGTTTGATATTGAACGCATAGATTTTTCCAGCGACATCAACTATGTGGTGGAGCAGGCCGACACATTGCTTCTTGTAATGCCGTCACCCTACTTCAAGAGCCACATGGAAAAACTCACCACATCTCTTGAAGGCAAATTTGTGGTGTCGGCAGTGAAAGGCATAGTTCCCGATGACAACCTCATCATATCCACTTATATGGAGCGTAAGTATGGCGTGCCGCCCGAACGGATGCTGGTTATAAGCGGACCATGTCATGCTGAAGAGGTGGCATTGGGACGCCAAAGTTATCTCACGGTGGGATGCAATGACATATTCCATGCCGAGCAGTTTGCAAACTGTCTGAGTGGCAAAGCCATGCACACCATAACATCAAGCGATGTGGACGGAATAGAGTATGCGGCAGTACTTAAAAATGTTTACTCCATAGCGTCCGGCATAGTGCACGGACTGAAAAACGGAGACAATTTTCAGGCCATGCTCGTGTCAAACGCCATACGCGAAATGGAGAGGTTTGTGGACACGGTATATCCCCGTCCGCGACAGATATGCGATTCGGTATATCTGGGCGACCTGCTTGTGACATCCTATTCCAAATTCAGCCGCAACCACAACTTCGGCTCCATGATAGGCAGAGGCTATTCGGTCAACGCCGCCCGAATGGAGATGGAACAGACAGCGGAGGGCTATTACGGCACTAAATGCATATATGAAATCAATCGCCATTTTGGGGTCACGATGCCTATTCTTGACGGCGTGTACGATATATTGTATCGCGGAGTAAAGCCGTCAGTAGCCATCAAGACTATGGCAGAAACTTTCATTTGATAATCTCTCATAAAACCAAATATCTCATGACTAAAATCAGCATTGACATCAAAAACGCTTTAGGCACAGTATCCGAGCAACAGATACAGGACCTTATGCCGCAGGGTGTGGACGGTCTCAACAAAGTGGAGCAAGGCACCGGCGCAGGAAATGATTTTCTTGGTTGGGTGGATCTGCCCACACGCACACCGGAAAGCCTTGTAGCTGACATTGAATCCGTGGCTGCCGACCTGCAAAAAGAATGTGAAGTTGTTGTAAGCATTGGTATTGGCGGCTCATACCTCGGATCCAAAGCTGTTATTGAAGCTCTCAGCGACTCTTTCTCGGCATACAGATGTGACAACAAGGCTCCCAAAATGTTGTTTGCCGGCCAGAACATAGGTGAAGACTACCTGTATGAGCTAATGGATTATCTTAAAGATAAGAAATTCGGTATCATAGTAATATCCAAATCTGGAACAACCACCGAACCTGCCATCGCTTTCCGTCTGCTCAAAGAGATGCTTGAAAACAAGGTAGGCAAAGAAAAGGCATCAAAGCTCATCGTGGCTATCACAGACGCTAAACGCGGTGCGCTGCGCCAGCTTGCCACCACTGAAGGTTACAAGACTTTCGTGATTGAAGACAATGTGGGTGGCCGCTTCTCGGTTCTCACCCCTGTAGGTCTGCTACCCATCGCTGTGGCCGGATACGACATTCGCGCGTTGCTGCGCGGAGCCGCACAGATGGAAGCCGCAACCCAAGCCACTGACAACACCAACCCGTCATTGGTTTACGCAGTAACTCGCAATGCTTTGTACCGTGCAGGCAAAAAGATAGAAATCATGGTCAACTACAATCCTAAACTTCATTTCTTCGGCGAATGGTGGAAACAGCTTTACGGCGAAAGCGAAGGTAAAGACGGCAGAGGGATCTATCCGGCAGCTGTGGACAACTCCACTGACCTGCACTCCATGGGCCAATGGATTCAGGATGGCGAACGCACTATCTTTGAAACTGTCATAAGCGTGGGAGCCACAAAAAATGAAGTGATTATCCCATCAGATCCCGACAACCTTGACGGCCTCAACTATATAGCCGGAAAGCGCGTGGATCAGGTGAATAAGATGGCTGAACTCGGCACCCGCATTGCCCACGTGGACGGCAATGTGCCCAACCTCATTGTATCCGTGCCGGATCTTAACGAGCTGTACCTTGGCCAGCTTATCTACTTCTTTGAAAAAGCATGCGGCATAAGCGGTTATATTCTTGGAGTGAACCCCTTCAACCAGCCCGGCGTGGAAGCTTACAAACGCAACATGTTTGCACTGCTTGAAAAGCCCGGTTACGAGGCTGAAACAGCAGATATCAAAGCTCGAATCAAATAATTGACAAATAATATCCTACAACAATGGAGCGTTCTTCAGGCGCTCCATTGTTATTTTTTTAATACCTGAGCAAATCAGAACTTAATTTTAAGCGATGCGTACATGCTCACCGCAAGCGCACAAAACATCATCAGTGCACCCATGATTAGTGCATAAGTGCTAAGACACAGCAGCACATAGCATGAAGCATACATCACTGCAAGAATAGCCAGAATGGTGCCGGCCACTTTCTTGGAATGAAGCATCCCCCACATATACAACGATATTAGGCACGCGGTCATGGCTGAGGCAATCGCATATGCCACGCCAAATGTCATATGCTCACACAGCGACAACAACAGCACATAAAACAAAATAAGAGCAAGCCCTATGAGCAAATAATTGAGCACAGGAATGGGATATTTGGTGAGACGCTCGGCAAAAAACACGCTCAGGAACGTGAACAATATTATCAGGAATGCATATTTCAGACTGCGCTCCACTTTCTGGTATCTGTCAACACCCAAAAGAAAAGTCACACTGGCATAGGTGGCTATCGACATGGCGTTGTCATCACACCAAGATGCCGAGAACTGCTCTTTTGTCACACTACGTTTCTCAGGAAGAGGACACGGGTCTGCACCATAATAATCCGGCTTTTCATAGAGAGACTCATCAACTGTGCCAAACGAAGGATTGGCACAATTGCCACTGATGTTGATTTCGTTTTTCAGTCCGCACTGCTTCACAATGATACCTTGTGAACCTTTGACTTTAAGATTAATCTGGAACGGTTCGTCTCCCCCCTCATTTACTTCGGCAACAAACCCATTTTCGGTCTGAGTCCATGCATATTCGCGTCCACCGAGAACCAAAGGGTCTATTGACACCACAGAGGCGGGCGACACACCGAACACAAAACGACTGGCACCACACGAATCGGCAATCGCCTGCATCTTGCCGCTTAAAGATATTTGAGCATTATACACCTGTGCCTCATAGATGCTGCGATGAAGAATCTGTGACTCAACTACAGCAGAACAACGATATGATTCAGGAACAATGGCTGATGACAGGGAGTCGCGCTCCAATTCCACGCCATCTATTTTCACAGTTTCACCCCATGCTTCAGCTATTTCACGTGCAGTAGTTGTGCTTGTGGCCTCACGAGACGAGGTAAAACCCCATACTATGAAGGAGGCGATCATAAGCAGAACGCCAATCAGCGATATCAATGCCAACCTTGTGCCATAACTCATATTAGAGTGATTGCTCTTAATAAAACGCTCCGGCACCGGAGGCGGTGTAGCAATAGGCATGGCTCTTTATTTCAATGTAAGTTCGTTATCAACCATCTTTAGCTTAAGTGTGAAGTACATGGCAAAAGCCAATACCACGAACAGAATGAGGCTGCCTACAAGCAATGCCAAATTGCCCATATACAGCAGCAAAAGTACAGCAGCATACTCCACAAAAAGAATCAACACAATCATGTTTACAGCCTTTCGGGCACGCATCATACCATGCACAAACCATCCGAGAAGGGATATTGTCATGACACATACAATAACATAAGCCCAAATGAATTTAAAAGGCTCGGACAGTGACAACAATAACAGGAAGAAAAGCCCTAACGCGCAGGTAACGAGCCCATACTGAATATAATTTACCGGCTTGCGGAACTTTATTTCCACAAGCATGAGCGACATGAGAGTGAGCAAGGTAACAACAAAGCAGTAACTCGTGGCATCACTGACCAAAGCTGCATTTGACTGGAGCAGCAGGCCACTTGACAAACGCGCACCTGACAAAGAATCAATAGCGGCTGCAATTAAGGCCATAACACATGCAGCCAGCAAAGCAAAAAGAGTGTGCAATCCCAGCCACGACATAGTGTATCGCGGTTTAGGCACCTGAGGATAAGAGCATTCCATAGACAATCAACAGATAAAATTAGTACTTCTGCAAAGATAACTTTTCAGGTCTATAACTCAAAAAATATACCCTTAAAAGTTTATTTTGCATCACATCATAATGCGATAGACAGTACAAATAATACTTCCGCTTGCATTAATTTGATTGACAATTGTCTGTATCCTGATGTCGGGAGTTTCTGCGGATGATGCGCCGGTTACGCATTGCCACTATCCACGCTCCGACAAAGAGGCATAGGAACAATGCAAACGCAATTGCACCGAGAATCAAAGGGACCAAGGGCGAAATTTCATTCATATTTGTTTAGTTCTATTGTCCGGCAAATCAATCTTTACGGCCGTAGCCTGAAGACGCGGAGGAATTCTGCCGTCCATATATTTCTGCCATCCGGCTGTGAGTATTGTCATTACCAAGAATATCCATGAAGCTTACCGTTTCATGGTCCGGATCTCTCATTGTTTAAACTTTTCTATATAACCGCGCAATGTACGTTTCGGTTTCCCAAAAAAACTATTTGAATGTACTGAGCTATAATACGGAAATATTATATCTTTGCAGATTTATCCATCCGCAGATGCAAAACTATGAATTGCTGGCCCTGCAAAATCAACAAAGGGCACATGAGGTTATAAAACGACTTGATCTCCTGACATTTTGGGAGAATCACGGCTGCAGGGCCAACGTGATAGGCTCGTTGGCTATGAAGCTGCTTGTCAAACACCTTGATATTGATATTCACGTATATTCCTCAGGAATAACCGAAGAATCCAGTTTTGCCATAATTGCAGACTTGGCCAAGAATCAGCACATTAAGGAAATACGGTGCATAAACGGACTTCATACCGACGAACATTGCATAGCGTGGCACGCAATCTATGAAGATGCAAAAGGCGATAAATGGCAACTCGATATGATACACATAGAATCCGGAACGCAATATGACGGGTTCTTTGAACTTATGGCGCAGCGTATTAATGCCCGACTGACAGAAAAACAACGGCAAACCATTCTAAGATTGAAATTTGAAACGCCGGACGATGAAGAGATACACGGCGTTGAGTATTATCAGGCCGTAATAGAAGATGGCGTTGCCACGCTTGATGAACTGAGAAACTGGGTTGCAACCCACCGAACCACGGGTGGTATATACTGGATGCCAGATTAGCCTATTGTACATGTCGGTTGCACCGGACCCGTCTTCGTATCTCCATCAAAAGGATACATCCCTCATTATGTATCAACCATTTTAATAAGGCTGCTGCGAATCAACTCTTTCTTTTCATGAGTCTATCTCAAGTTGAAAAACTCATAATTTAGATGGCCTCATGGCGGGCGGCAGGATTACGGGATGATAAGTGTAGTCGTAAAGATTATTACAAACGCGGCGGAGACAGGCTGCGGTTTTGGTGTTTGGATAACGGGTAGCAGCAGTTCTGTGCTTGCCAAGTAATGCGTATGCTTTCGCCGCTCTTTCATCGTCGGTATAAAGAGCGAGAACTTTATCGCGTATCTCTTCTGCCCGAGCAATAACGGCAAGGATACCAGACTGGCGGTGTTGACTATAGAGTGCCCGATAGTATGCTTCACCCCAGTAGTTGTAAGTGGCCACGCTCTGGCTCCGACAGGGTTTTGCATACCATTAGCGTAAGTGAGCATGAGGTCGGCTTTTTGATTAGGATCTTTTTCTTTCTTAATTTGTTTTTCGAGATCAGTCATCTTTTCAGCAAAATGCAACTTATACAGCGGGGCATTCTTGCTTCGGCCTTTGTAGCCGAATGGGTCCCTGTCGAAATATTTCGACACATGGCGTGTCTGCTCGAACCGAGGAGTAACTCTTTTAAGCCAGTCCACAGCCTCGTCATATCTACCCTCGAAGATGAGTTTGGTGCCAATGATGTCGTAAAGATACATGGAGTTGGAAGCCAAAGCACGATAGACTGTTGATTTCCCAATGCCGAGAAATGTCGCACACTGACGCGGAGTCATAAAATCGAGAATAGGATTTTTAATCTCTTCACGTTTTATTCCCGACAACTCATTTTGAAGACGAACATGTTCCTCTCGTCGCTTATCCTTGTAGGCGTGTTCTGCGCATCGCTTACTACAGTAGCGAGTAGAACTTTTGCGGGCGATGAACTCTTTGCCGCATTGCTCGCAAATCTTTTTGATTTCAATTGTACTGCTCATAACTTTGTTAGTTAATTCCGTTAATTCTGTCCCGGCATGTCCCATGCAGTCCCAGTTGGAACCATAATCGTCCTCACCTCGGAAAAATGAGCCGACGTACAAATGAGAAAGCGAAAAAAGATAGACAAACGGCTAAAAAGCCCCTGAAATGCCCAATACGGCGAAAAAAATAACGCCCTGGTTTTGGGCGTTACTTGTCATTATTAGTATTTCAACTACTTTATAGCCAAATAGTTACTTGCCGATGCAATTATAGCATATATTTGATAGTGAGCAGGTTGCGCTTTAAGTCTACAAAACCGGATTTTGCGGGGTTCACACCTTCAATTTTAACAGTTCCGGCTCTCTCAAAGCACCCATCTTTACTGACTACAAAATTAATGATTTTCCGGAAATTACACAACACGGCATCGAGGCTGTGAGAATTGGGGATTATTGTCATTCCTTGCCGCTTTGATTCGGGGATTATTGACAATAGGAGGGCATATATGTGAAAACCTCTCTCAAAGAGAATGGCTTTCTTTGAATTTGAGCGTATCGGTCGTGGCGAAAAATGCGGATTAGCTTGTGTGGGTCTGGATTTTGTGGTAACTTTGCATAACGGGAGGAGACATAGCGGTTTGTCCTGTGGGATTCCTCTCGGCTCCTGATATGAACAACGAGAACCAGAATACTGAATATAAGCGAATATGGAAGGACGAATACCTAAAATGGGTATCCGGCTTCGCTAACGCGCAGGGTGGAAAGATTTACATTGGCATCGACGATGACATGACTGTTGTTGGCGTTGACAATCTGCATAAGCAGCTTGAGGATATACCTAATAAGATTATCAGTAACACAGGTGTGTTTCCGGAAACCAACCATCTTGAGATAGAGGGGAAGGATGTCATTGAGATTGTTATTGAACCTTGCGGTATGCCTATATCTTATCGCGGTGTCTATTATTATCGTAGCGGTGCAACCAAACAAGAATTTCGCGGAACAGCCCTTCATCAGTTTCTCTTGAAGAAGATGGGGTTGAACTGGGAGGATATTCCCTGTGATGGCGTTACATTGGATGATATTGATGACGGCGCGATTGAATATTTCTTGGATCATGCTATCGGGGAGGGTCGTATGGAGCCTGAATCCCGCAAATCCTCCAAAGAGGAAGTTCTATCCAATTTAGGACTTATCAAGGACGGAATCCCTACAAACGGAGCTGTTCTGCTGTTTGGGAAATATCCCCAACGCAGATTTGTCACCTCCAGCTTCAAGATTGGCCGGTTTGGAGCGGATGATGCTGATTTGATGAGTCAGGACCAAATCGAAGGAAATCTGATTCAGATGACAGATAAGATAATACAGGTGTTAAGCAACAAATATCTTATCCGACCTATACACTATGAGGGTCTGCAACGCAAGGAACCGTTGGAGATCCCGGAAGATGCCCTCCGTGAAATCATCTTCAACAGCATTGTCCATAAACTGCAATTCGGCACATGGAATCAGATGAGCATCTATGATGACCATATCCGTTTGTGGAACGAAGGAGTATTGCCGGAAAATTATACCGTTGATACTCTTTTGAGCAAGCATACTTCAAAACCTCGAAATCCCAAGATGGCGCAGGCTTTCTACCGCGCCGGATTCATTGAGGCATGGGGGCGTGGTTATGAGAAGATAATGAAGGCTTTCGATAAAGCCAATCTTAAACGACCGGAATTTACCGTGGAGCAAGGAGGCGTTACGGCCACCATTTATCGTGAGATTTTCATGGCTGTTAGGGGCGATGCAAACCCGAACCAACCCGATACAGAACCGAACCATACTGAACCGAGTGCCCAGAAAACTACCCAGAAAACTACCCAGAAAACTACCCAGAAAATTTTGGATTTGATAGCCCGCAATCCACATATAACAAGGAACGAAATGGCAATTGAATGTGCTGTGACGCCGGATGCGATTAAATTGCAACTAAAAAATCTAAAAGACAAAGGAATAATTCGACGAGTTGGCGCAGACCGAGGCGGTTATTGGGAGATAATCAATCATTCATTATAAGTTGCATTTTCTGCATTATCCACATTTTGAAGAAGAATGAGATTGCACAATTTCCATAAAACTTTTATAGCAGCATTAGCGATGTTTTTGCTATTAGTGGCCTGTAACGGAGACCATAATGCTGAAATTTTTCGTGGCTTACAAAGGGCTGAAGATTTAATCTCAGAGGATAAAAAAGATGAGGCGCTCACACAGCTTTTTGAACTTGAGAACAATCTCGATGCAACGACACCCGACACGTTGAAATATAAGGTGTTGTCACGTATCGGAAGTATATATTATTCTGACTTCAAAAAGGATAAGGCTGATGACTATTTTAAGAAAGCATTGGCTGTCGCACGTGAATGTGGCAAGGGATATGAGAGTACTGCATTGTGGAACAGGTGTCTGACTATATCCGACAATGATTCAATTTTGATTTATCTTAAGGAATGTCAGGATATAAGCCATGTCTCAGGATTAAGATATACCGAAGTCATGGCGGGAATTAATCTTGCAAGTGCATACATCCAAATCGGAAATATGGATGAAGCGCATGAGATACTTGACAATATGGATAGTGCTGTTGGCAATGATAGCGTGCTTAAAGTAGAATTGGCAAATGTCAGAATGAATTATCTTATTGGCAGTAAAAGTTTTGACAAGGCAAAGGAACTGCTTGAAGAACAAAATGTAATAGATTTGAATTTATATGGCCGGCTTTCCCGATATAATAATTTATATGCCATTGAAATAGGGGAAGGAAGGTATGAATCAGCTCTTGAATATCGTGATTCGATTGACGAAATAAAGAACAAGATTGATTCGATAAGTCTTGATGAAAAACTGTCAAAAACAGAGCTGGAGTTTACATCTAAACTTGATAAAGAGAAGAGGAATAGAGAGATTACCGTCATAATCGGCTTATGTGCCATCATTATATTATCAGCATTTCTTTTTGCAGGAGTTAAGCGCAGGCTTATGATGAGGAAGCAGATTGAGTTGAACGAACAAATATTAAAGCTAAATCTTAGAATAGCTCAGCTTACAGAATCTCATAATGAAGGCGACACGCCTGCCAACGAAGTGAATGTCGATGTTCAGCCCGAGATTATTGAAAAATTGAGATTGAATAAAGAATTGTTCATACGGAAGCCGACATATAGTCAGTTGAAACAACTGAACCTGAAACGTGATTCTGATGCAATTGATAAAACCGCAGTCAAGGAGATTCTGGAAGGGGTGATTGGGCAGTTTGCAGATGTATGTTCAAACCTCCGGCAACTATATCCGGGCATGACATCTGACGATGTGTTGTATTGCTCAATAATCTATGTCGGATTCTCAAAAGAGGTTGCATCTGTGGCTTTCGGGTCAAGCGAGGATGCACTCCGCCGACGCAAGAGCAGAATCAAACAAAAGCTTCCTCAAGCTGTTTTTGATGCCATTTTTGGGACAAAAGCGTGACATTCGACTTGTGTCACACTATTGTCCGACTTGATATATAAACGGTTATGGCTGTCCGCACTACCTTTGCGGCAGAATCAAAAACCGTTTATATATGGAAAGAATCATACTGATTATCTCGTTCCTGCTTGCAATGCCCATGGGCATCTACGCACAGGATTCTCTTGATTCCCTTCTTATTAATAGGGATCTCGATGAGGTTGTTGTAACCGCCCAAAGAAAGTTTACCAAACCTACGGCTCGCGGTCTGAAAGTGTCTATGTCCGGCAACCCACTTTCAAAAATCGGGAGTGCCACAGATGCAATTATGCAGATGCCGCTTATCGACGGTTCGGCAGGATTCATTTCTGTTTTCGGCAAAGGTACTCCCGTGATATATATCAACGGGAGGAAAATGATGAGTTCATTTGAACTGAGCACTCTGAAATCTTCTGATCTTGCATCAGTGGAAATCATCACTAATCCGTCCGCAGAATATGGCTCCGACGTGTCTGCTGTAATCCTCATTAAAACAAAACAGCCACTCGCAGGATTATATGTCTCTGGCAAAGGAAATGTGACAGCTTCCGAAGAATGGTCGGAATCAGCCGGTGCCAATCTCCAATATCATAACGATAACGGCTTGACCGTTTTCGGTGACATTTCTTATGGCTGGGATGGCTTTAAGCAGAAGCGACATTATGCAGAAATATTCAAAAGAACCTCAAATGCAGAGAAAACCTTTACAACACTCTCTGATGAAACGGCAAAGAAGCGTAGTCAGTCGTTGACAGCAGACGGTGGCTTAAACTATGACTTTGGTGAAAACTCAGTAGGCATAAAGTACATCTTCAGCCGCACACCTAAAAGTAAATTTACCTCTGAGGGTAATTCTTCGACCGATGCGCTGCCAATAAGTGACATTACATCTGCAACATCACTTGATGCTCAGGCTTTCGACCATTATATCAATGCCTTTGGAGATTTCAAACTTCCACTGTCTGTCGGTTTGCGCACAGATTTTGACTATATGTTCGGAAAGAATACATCATGTTGGGATGCAAAGGAGGAAGAAACCGGAAGAATCATAACAAACAGCAATAAATCAAATCATGATTATTTTGGTGCTAAACTGAGAATAGATAGAAAATTCGGCGACATCGAGGTAGAGGCCGGAGCAGAATATGCCCATACAAAAAACGACCAAAGTTTTACAAGTCACGGAATATCGGATATGTTTCCAATGTCTTCGTCAGATATAGTCCGTCAGAATCTGCAAGCATATTTTGTTTCGTTTGATTGGGACATAAGTCCAAAATGGAACATTTACGGAGGTGTCCGATATGAAACCACAGATTCGCGTTATTGGAGAGATGAGACTCTTGACAATAATCTTTCAAGGAAATACCATGATTTTCTTCCCAATTTAGGAATTCAGTTCAAATCGCCTGTAAACTTAACAATGTACTACAGAGCTAAAGTCAGTCGTCCGTCATATTCATTGCTTGATAACAATTTTGCATACGTCACACCAACCCTATGGGAAACAGGCAACCCGGAATTAGTTGCTTCAAGAACCCACAATATAGGTGTTTCATTATACTACCGAAATTTTATCTTTCAAGGGACATATATACGTTCTGAAAATGCAATCGGAAGTGTATATCAGTATGATGCCGGACTTAATGCAAATGTCAGAACCAATGTCAATCTCCCGGACTATGACACATGGCAGTTGGTTGCTTCACAAGGATTCAATGTCAAGTTCTGGCATCCGACTATTCAAGGTGTTTTATTGCTTCAAAATTTGGAATACGGCAACCCAATCAGGAAATATAATAAACCGTTCTATCAGTTATCCCTGAATAACAGATTCGATTTGCCTGCGGGAATCTATGCCTATCTATCAGCGTTTTATCTTGGAACCGGCAATACATCCACCACATATTCCCGCGGGACATGGCAAATGGCATTGACACTGAGCAAAAGTTATCGAAATTGGACTTTTACACTATCTGCCAATGACATCTTCGGAACATGGAAACAAAAATTTGATACTTATTCCAACACTGTGGATTATAGATCAGACATAAAGGGAGCTTCGCAATATGTATCGCTTACTATTCGATATACAGTTAATGCCGCCAAAGGTAAGTATAAAGGGAAAGCAGTACGAGAAGATGAAATGAACCGACTATAAAATAAAACGGCTTAATCATACATAGACAAAGACAGGCAACCTCGGCAGTGATGTCGGGGTTGTCTGTCTTTAGGGATAGTGAGCTATTGCTCAGGCGTGTTATTCGTAGCCTTCTGGAAGTTCTGGCTTGGCGTCTTCGGGGATATTCGGGCTGGCTCTCATATCCTTGATTGCTTGGATTTCGCCGGGTGTTAACCTTGATTTACGTTGATGCGGGAGCGGCCATCTGTCGATCTCCGTTTCTTTGGAAGGTTTTGTTTCCTCCGGCTGAGGTTTAGGCGGTTCCGGCTTCCAGTCGTCATGCGGTTGGAAATTGTGGAACGGAATCCCGGTTTGCTCGCGTTTGACGGTCAGGGCATTTATGCTGTCGCGTTGTTCACCGGTGCCGTATAAAATCTCCTTCTCCATTCGTGTTATATATTCTGTGTAGGAGCCATTGATTGTCGAGCGCACTGAACGATAGAGCCACTCGACGCGCATGAGTTCGTTGCGTTCCTCCCGGAGTTCCTTAGCCCACCAGCTGTAAATACTCATTGAAAAGTGGGCCGGTCGCTCATTGAAAAATGGGCCACCCG